>Ga0114930_10000040_pt1 | contig 136370 bp, 148 predicted proteins | sample AnhtaG_FD_87300 | JGI IMG/M metagenome (GOLD analysis project Ga0114930, IMG submission 87300) | Deep subsurface microbial communities from Anholt, Denmark to uncover new lineages of life (NeLLi) - Anholt_01485 metaG | ecosystem: Environmental > Aquatic > Marine > Oceanic > Sediment | place...
AACAATATAGCCCGTTGTGTGGTCACCGGCATCGGCAATGCCATGTCTGGTGCCCCTCCTTTTGGCGGAGTCCCGTATGATGAGCCTATGGGGCTGGGGCATAGCCTGGAAGCGCAGCAGCTATCCCTTGATGCGGGGAGGATTATGCAGTTTGAGTCCAAACTCGCCGATGTTATCGACCCTCTCGCTGGCTCCTACTACATTGAGTCGTTAACCGATGAGGCCGAGGAGCGGATTTGGGAGATCATCAATAAGATCGACGCCATGGGCGGCGCTGTCGATGCCATTGAAAAGGGCTACATGCAGCGGGAAATCGCCAGGAGTGCCTATCAGTATCAGAAGGAGGTGGAGACCGGGGAGAGGGTGATCGTGGGGGTAAATAGATTTACCGGGGAGCAGGAGCTGGAAGTGCTCACCAGCCGACTTGTGGAGCACCCCTATGACCCCAAGAAGCGGGCTGAGGCTGAGGAGAAGCAGCTTAAGAGCCTGGCACAGGTGAAAAAAGAGCGGGACGACGGGCAGGTCCAGGCGACCTTGAGGCGATTGCGCGAGGAGGCCAAGGATGAAGGAGGAAATCTAATCCCCCCTATCATGGAGGCGGTCAAGGCCTATGCAACCATTGGCGAGATCTGTAATGTGCTTCGAGAGGTCTTTGGTGAATACGAGGCATATAATGTGACGGCGTAAAAGCCTTGATCTGTGAATACCTATCGATAGACGAAACGCGAAATATCTAAAATAGCCCTAACGCTCGAAAAGAGGAGGCTCTATGGCTGACGAGAGGAGGATCAGGGTATTAATGGCAAAGCCTGGTCTCGATGGTCATGACCGGGGGGCTCGGGTGTTGACCCTGGGGTTAAGGGATGAGGGGATGGAGGTGATCTACACCGGGCTGCGGCAAACCCCGGAAAAGATAGTGCAGGCGGCGATTCAAGAGGATGTCGATGTGGTGGGACTAAGCTGCCTCTCTGGAGCTCACCGCTACCTCTTCCCAGAAGTGGTGGAGCAGCTGAAGGCTAATGGGGTGGAGGATATGCTCGTCATTGGCGGGGGCATTATCCCCAAGGAGGACATCGCCTTCCTAGAGGAGAAAGGGGTTGGCGCTATCTTCGGTCCCGGGACATCGATTAAGGAGATCGCCAATTACATTAGAGAGAATACGAAGAGGAAATAATGGAACTAGTTGAGAAGATGCTTGTCGGTAGTGATCAGTCTCTAGCACGGTTGATCACGATAGTGGAAAGGGAGGCTCCTGAGGTTCCCCAGATAATGAGCCTTATCTACCCCCGTCTGGGGAATGCCTATTTTGTTGGCATTACCGGCCCTCCTGGAGGGGGCAAGAGCACCGTGGTGGACAGACTAACTGCGCTGATGAGGAAAAGTGACTCTTCAGTAGGGATCGTCGGTTGCGACCCCAGCAGCCCCTTTTCCGGCGGTGCCGTGCTCGGCGATCGCATCCGGATGCAGCAGCACTACCTGGACGAGGGCGTTTTTATCCGCAGTATGGCAACCAGGGACAGCAGAGGAGGGCTTCCTCGAACAGTGCGCGGGGTGCTCAAGCTCATGGACGCCTTTGGCAAGGACTTCGTTCTGGTGGAAACGGTGGGCGTGGGGCAGACGGAGCTCGATATTATGGATGCTGTGGACACCACAGTGGTGGTTCTGGTCCCCGAGGCCGGGGATGCCATCCAGACGATGAAGGCCGGGCTTCTGGAGATCGCGGATATATTTGTGGTCAACAAGGCTGACCGGGAGGGAGCCGACTATCTAGTCGTGGAGCTGGAGCAGATGCTCCGCATGAACCCCAAGCACGACTGGTGGCAGGTCCCAGTGCTTACCACCCAGGCAGTTAACGACATCGGCATAGAAGACCTATATCGGGAGATAGAAAAGCATCGAGAGGCTATTCAGAAAGCGGGACAACTCTCCCTTCACCGCCAGGAGCAGAGGAAGGCGGAGTTTGTTCAAACCATCGAACAAAGGATTAGGGCGCGGCTTCTAGAGCTGGTGGAGAAGGATGGGCAGCTCATGAAATGCCTGGAAAGGGTGGAGGAAGGGGAGATCGACCCGTATTCTGCTTCTATGGAGATTCTGACCAACAAGAGCCTGCTTCAGACCTGGCTTGCTGAACTGGAGAGTGAAGACTAGCGCTCAAGGAGAGGAAGATGGGCCCGACGGAGATAGCCGCCAATTTCATAGTGGAGACCGGTTATGAGCAGATCCCCCGGGAGGTAGTCAAACTTGCCAAGAGGTCGATCCTCGATGGCTTAGGTTGTATCCTGGCCGGCACCGCGGAGGCTTCGGGCATGATCGCCACCGAATACGTTAAAGAGATGGGGGGCACCCCTGAAGCTTCGGTTATCGGCGGCGGCTTCAAGACATCCACCCCCCAAGCGGCACTGGCCAACGGCACCATGGGCCATGCCCTAGACTATGACGATGTCGCCGTGAACTGGCTGGGCCACCCCACGGTAGCCCTCCTCCCCGCCGTTCTCGCTATCGGGGAGCGTGAAAAATTCTCAGGAAGGGAGCCTCTGGCGGGTTATATCGTAGGGTTTGAGGTTGCAGCCAAGCTAGGGGCCGCCATCGGTCTGGGGCATTATGGCTGGGGCTGGCATGCCACCGTCACCCTGGGTACGATGGGTGCGGCGGCTGCGGTAGCAAACATGCTCAGACTCAATGCCCATCAGACCAAGATGGCTCTGGGCATTGCCGCTTCCCTGGCCGGGGGCACAAGGCAGAATTTCGGCACCATGACCAAGCCCTTCCATGCCGGAAGCGCTGCCAGGAACGGGACGGTGGCCGCCCTAATGGCGAAGAAGGGATTTACCGCAGACGAGGCTATCCTGGAGAGCCCCATGGGCTTCTGTAAGCTCTTCAGCGGTGGTGCCCAACATGACAGCGCCAAGGCCGCCGAGGGGCTGGGCGCCCCCTTCGACATCCTCTCCCCAGGGGTGAGTATGAAGCCCTATCCCTGCTGTTACTTAACCCACCGCTGTATCGATGCCATCTTATACCTGATTAGAGAATATGGCATCAGGGCCGAGGATGTGGAACTGGTGGAATGTAGAACCTCTGAGTTTCTGCCCCAGGTATTGATCCACTCCCAACCCAGGGCCGCTCTGGAGGGGAAGTTCAGCATGCAGTACTGTATGGCCATCGCCCTTCTCGATGGGCAGGTGGGCCTAAATCAGTTCACCGATGAAAAGGTGCTCGACCCTAAGGCTCAGGAACTGCTCAAAAGGGTGAAGCTTGTCCATCCTGAGGGGACTTCTTTCAATGAGGCGGTCACCATCAGGCTCAAAGATGGCCGGGACCTGTGCCATGAGGTAGCTAGCCCCAAGGGCGACCCCCAGAACCCGCTGACCGACGAGGAGCTGGCGGCTAAGTATCGGGACTGCGCCGGAATTGTGCTCTCGCCAGAGGACACCCAGAACTCCTTCGACATGGTATCCCACTTTGAGGACCTCGAAAATGTCTGCAAACTTATGGACCTGTTGCGGTAAAAGGTAAAAAGGGATTCCATGCAAAGCATTAGACAGCGAAAGCCGCATCGGGATAATCACCATAGCCTATAGTTCGAAAAAGCTCTACGACCTGTCACATCGTATAGCTCGAAAAAAGGAGGGGAGATGAAGGGGCCACTATCGGGGATCAGGGTTCTCGATGTATCGCGCGCCATCGCCGGTCCCTATGGGGCCATGATCCTGGCGGACTTAGGTGCCGAGGTAATTCATATTGAGCCGCCCGGCGGGGACATGAATAGAATTATCGGGCTGAATGAGGCGTGCCATGAGGGGCAGAGCTACTATTTCATGGCTTTTAACAGAAACAAGAAAAGCCTGGTTCTGGACCTAGCGACAAAAACAGGGGTCGATACCTTCTATGACCTGGTAAAGATATCGGATGTTGTTTGGGACAACTTCAGGCCCGGGGTCATGGAGAAGCTCGGTGCCGACTATGATACCCTGAAGAAGATCAACCCAGCAATCGTCTGTTGCTCTGTTACCGGCTTCGGCTCCTCCGGCCCTTATCGTGATCGCCCCTCCTTCGACCTGGTTGCCCTGGCCATCAGTGGGGTGATGAGCATTACTGGGGAGCCGGATGGCCCGCCGACGAGGCCCGGCCCCCCAATGGCCGATATGATGGCAGCCAGTTTCGCTGTCCAGGGGGTTCTGGCAGCCCTTTATGAGCGAGAGCGTACTGGGGTAGGCCAAATGGTTGAAGCCAACCTTCTGGATGCCTGCATCTATAACCTGACCTATCAAATCCAATACTACTTCTGCTCCGGGATTGTGCCGCATAGGATGGGGTCCGGGCATCTCTCCCTGGTCCCCTTCCGAGCCTATAATACCAAGGAGGGCTATCTGGTCATCGGTCCTGCCTGGCCAAGGGCGGCACGCACTTTGGGCATTGAGCACACCATCGACGACCCTAGGTTCAAGGAGCTCAGTGATCGGGTGAGAAACAGAGAGGAGTTGGACTCCATAATCGAGGAGGCACTGGCCAAGGAAAGGGCGGAGGATTGGCTAGAGGTTATGTATGTAGATGACCTACCCGTTGGTCCGGTCAATACCATTGATAAGGCCGTCGTAGACCCCCAGATTACCCACAATGAGATGATTGTGGAGATGGAGCACCCATTAGGCGGCAAGATAAGACATATAGGCAACCCCTTCAAGATGACCAGCGTGCAACCGGAATATACAGCTCCTCCCACCATGGGACAGCATAACGAAGAGATACTCGCTGGACTCCTGGGATACTCGGCGGAGAAGATCAAGATATTGAGGGAGGAAGAGGAAAAACACGCCGAGGAACTGTTGAAGAGCTTGCAAAAGGCGCTTTAGGCGGTAATGTGAAGCAAGGGATTCTCGCTGAGCTGGAGCCCATCTTCTATCCAAGGGGGGTAGCGGTCGTTGGAGCCTCCAATAGGGAGGGGAATTTCGGCCGCTTTTTCCTGGATGGCTTCGTTCAGATGGGATTTGAAAGGCTCTATGTGGTGCACCCCAGTGAAAAGGAGGTTCTGGGGATCAATGTATATCCCAGGGTGAAAGACATCCCGGGGGAGGTGGATCTGGCGGTGGTGGTTTCCCCCGTGGATACGGTGCCCGGGATAGTAGGGGAATGCGCCGAGAAGGGGGTTAAGGGGCTGGTGATCTTTACCGCTGGCTTTGGAGAGAAGGGAGACGAGGGCCGGAAATTGGAGCGGGAGATCGTAGACATCGCTCATCGTGGTCACACCCGTATTATAGGGCCAAACTGTCAGGGCATATATTGCCCCGCATCGCGGGTAACGCATTTCACCGGGCTATCAAGGGAAAGCGGCACCGTTGCCATGATCTCCCACAGCGGCTCCCTTTCTGCGGTGCTCCCCATGACAGCCATGGCTCAGGGGATTAGGTTCAGTAAGGTGGTAAGCAGTGGCAATGAATGTGACCTCAATGCCGTGGATTTCCTGGAATACTTTGGTCAGGACCCCGAAACGAAGATGATCATCGCTTATTTGGAGGGGGTCAAGGATGGCAGGAGGTTCTGCCAGCTTGCCCGCTCTATCTCAAAGGAAAAGCCCATAATCGTCTGGAAGGGGGGTAGCACGGATCGGGGTGCCAGGGCCGCCGCTTCCCACACCGGCGCCCTCTCTGGATCGAACCAGGTCTGGAGGGCTCTATTTACCCAAACGGGCATTATCAGCGCTCAAAGCGCTGAGGAATTACTTGACTACCTTCAGGCTTTTTACTACCTCCCGGTCCCTGAGGGGAAGCGGGTTGCTATTGTCTCTGGGCCCGGCGGGCCAGCGGTAGCCGCCTCAGACGCCTGCATAGAAGCCGGCTTGGAGCTTGCCGAGCTAACCGAACATACCAGAAGAAAGATTGCTGAGGTCATCCCCCCTGTGGGCACCAGCACCGATAACCCCATCGACCTGGGGATGGGTTCAGGGTTTGCCCCGCAGTGGTATCTAGATTCCATAAAGGCGCTGGGGGAAGACAAAGGGGTTGATTTGTTGCTCATCATCGGTGGCAGTTGGCTACCCGACTTCGGAGACAAGGTGGCTGAGGCGGTGAAAGGGGTGAATAAGCCCGCTGCCTTCATTGGTATGGGCCTGATGCCCATCGCGCCGGCAAAGGGAATGGCTGTGTACCCCGATGGCAGAAGGGCTGCCATGGCCCTGGGCAGGCTGGTAGAGCACACACGCTACAGGGCGGGCTGTTAAGGAGCGACGTGGAAAGGGTGCTCCTGGTTAACCCCAACCAGATGAAGCCGCCGGTAGCGCCCCTGGCGCTGGACTACCTGGCCTCCACCATAAAAGGCTTTGAGGTTGACCTCCTCGACCTCTGCTTCTCCGAGGACTTCGCCCAGGAGATCGACCGATATTTCGCCTCAAACAGCATTTCCGCCATCGCCCTCACCCTGCGCAATACAGACGACACCCACTTCGCCGGACAAGATTTCTTCGTCCCCAGGCTCAAAGAGATAGCCGACCGGCTTAAGTCGCATACCTCAGCGCCCCTGATCCTCGGCGGGTCGGGGTTCTCTATCATGCCCGAGGCCATTCTGGAGTACTGCGACCTCGACCTCGGAATCTGGGGCGAGGGGGAATACTCGCTTCCTATGCTGGTCGAAAAAATCATAGCCAAAGAAGATTACCTCGATGTACCCGGCATAGTATATCGGGCGAAAAAGGGATTTGGTCGCAATCCTGCGAGATACGTCGATTTAAGAAACATGCCGACTCCAGAAAGAAACACCGTGGACAATCGCCGCTACTTCGGCGAGGGGGGCATGGGCAGTATCGAGACCAAGCGGGGCTGCCCCAAGCGATGCATTTATTGCGCCGACCCCCTGGGCAAGGGCAAGCGAATTCGCCTGCGCTCACCGAAGAGCGTTGGCGATGAGATCGAGGCTCTCCTCGAGATGGGGATCGACCATCTCCACTTCTGCGATAGCGAGTTCAATCTTCCTCCCTCTCATGCCGAGGCGGTGTGCCTTGAAATTATCAAAAGAGGGCTTGGCACCGGAGTCAAATGGTACGCCTATTGTAGCCCCGTTCCCTTCAGCAATGAGCTTGCCATCCAGTTCAAAAGAGCCGGGTGCGCCGGCATTAACTTCGGCGTCGATAGCGCCAGCGACCGGATGCTCCGTGCCCTGGGCCGGGACTTCACCATCGATGACCTGGAGCGCACTGCCCAGATTTGCCACCGCCAGGGCATGGTCTTCATGTACGACCTGCTCCTTGGCGGGCCGGGCGAGACCGTGAATTCGCTCCGCGACACCATCGAGACGATGAAACGGCTCTCCCCCAATCGTGTCGGGGCTGCCCTAGGCATCCGGGTTTTCCCGGGAACGAGGCTGGCAGCCCTGGTACGAAAGGAAGGCCCCATTGGTCAAAACCCCAACCTCCACGGCGCCGCCGACGAGAATTTCTTTGCCCCGGTCTTCTACCTATCCTCAGCCCTGGGGGAAGATGCACAGCAGTACCTAGGCCGTCTCATCGCTGGCGATGAGCGTTTCTTCACCGCTTTTCCCGAGGCTGGCGATCAGAACTACAATTACAACCAGAATGAACTACTGGTGCAGGCGATCAAGGATGGCTATCGCGGGGCCTTCTGGGACATCCTGAGGCGGCTTGCCGAAGGGGGCTGAAAACTTATTGACATCTTGCTCTGAAGGTGTATATTGGACGCAGCAAAGGAAAGGGCTTTGGCTCAGCCAAGGCGGAAAGAGGGTGAACCAAGGAAAAGTGCATGTGAAGCTATAGCCAATAAATAACAAAGAAAGGGGTAATCGACATGGCGAGGGAAGATGTCTTTAATGGTGCCAGGACTGCGATGATGTTGTTTGATGCATACTTGGGCACAGTTGCTCAGGAGATCGGCATGGAACAGGCTATGGGCTTGCTGACCAAGATGTGCGAGGGCATGGGCGTCATGCAGGGCCAGATCATGAAACAGCAAGCGGGGATCAAGGAATGCGATGCCAAAACAGCGGGCGCGCTGGCACGAACCGTTCCCGAAAGTCTTGGTATTGCCCTCCAAGTGATAGAAGAAAGTTCCCAGAGGGCTGTAGTCAAGTGCGGCCAGTGCTCGGTCTATGAGGCCGCCCAGATGCTGGGGATGGATGCCGAGAGCTTTTGCCGCGCTGGCCCTTTACGATTTATGGATACGGTGGTCAAGCAGCTCAACCCGAATCTGAGCTGGCAAGTGCTCAAGTATCGTTCATCGGCCGATGACTTCTGCGAAGAGGCATGCGTGCTCGGTTAGCCTTCCTCCTTCACCGAATAGCAATTGTTGAAAACTTTTGTATATAGCCAGGCTGGAGCCTTCTGGCCCGGCTATTCTTTTGACAACCTACAAAGCCTCAGGTACAATAAGCAGGGAGTAGAGAATTGTCCGATAAATACGATGTCATCATCGTCGGCGGCGGGCCGGCGGGCATCTTCGCCGCCTTAGAATTGTGTCAGGCCTCGAATCTGAGCGTCCTGCTCCTGGAGAAGGGCAGGGACATCGATGACCGCGATTGCCCCTTCATCGGCGAGGGGATAAGCTGTCCCCCTTGCTCCCCTTGCGACCTCGTCAGCGGTCTGGGGGGCGCCGGCGCCTTCAGCGACGGCAAGCTCACCCTGTCCGCTGAGGTTGGGGGCCGACTTAAGGATTACCTCGGCCAGGAGATGACTGAGGAGCTGATCCGCTATGTCGATAGCACTTACCTCAAGTTTGGGGGAACAGACCAAGTCCATGGCACTGGGGAGAAGGTAGCGGAGTTACAGCGTAGGGCTACCCTGGCTGACCTGCGCCTCATCCCGATGACGGTTCGCCACTTGGGGACGGAACGCTCCCGCGCTGTGCTCCGGGGGATACGCGACTTACTCTCGAGCAAGGTAGATATCAAAGTGTGCACCGGGGCCCGCACCATCCTCACCGAGAAGGGAAGGGCCAAGGGGATCGAGGCCTATAATGGCGAGAAGTTTGAGTGCCGCTATCTGATCATCGCTCCGGGAAGGGAAGGGGCAGATTGGCTTGTCCGTGAGGCCGATCGCCTCAAGCTCACCCTCCAGATCAACCCCATCGATGTGGGTATCAGGGTTGAGGTACCTGAGGCAGTTCTTAGCGAGATAACCGACGCTCTATATGAGAGCAAGTTGGAGTACTACTCCAAGTCATTTGACGACAGGATCAGGACCTTTTGCATGTGCCCGGCCGGGGAAGTAACCATGGAGTCCACCGGGGGCAGCGACCCGGTAACCACGGTGAATGGGCATAGCCACACAGACCGCAAGACAACCAATACCAATTTCGCCCTGCTGGTAAGCACCACCTTCACCGAGCCATTTCGCGACCCTATTGCTTACGGTCGATACCTCGCCCGCCTGGCTAACATCCTCAGCGGGGGGGTGATTGTGCAGCGCTTCGGCGACCTGATGGAGGGACGGCGCTCAACAAAGGAACGCCTTGAAAGGGGCATCATCCAGCCCACCTTGAAGAGCGCCACACCCGGCGACTTAAGTTTCGTCCTGCCCTATCGCTATCTGAAGGGTATCATCGAGATGCTGGAAGCTATGGATAAGCTCGCCCCCGGCGTAGCATCACGCCACACCCTCCTCTATGGTGTCGAGGTTAAATTTTATTCCTCGCGGCTGGCACTGAGCCAGAACCTAGAGAGCGAGATAGAGAACATGTTCGCCGCTGGCGATGGTGCCGGGGTTACCCGCGGTCTGATCCAGGCATCGGCCTCGGGGGTGGTGGTGGGCAGAGAGATACTTAAACGCTCCGGGGTTGGCTTGTCCACGACGCGCTAGCTCGATGGAAATAGCCTCTTTTATCGGTATCGACCTTTCATCCTCTTCGGCTAGGCGTACCGCCTGTGTCGAGCTTGAACAACAACTACGCCTCGCCTGGTTCGATTTCCTCTATAACGATGCTCAGATCATCGAGGCCATAGAGCGATATCGCCCTCGCCTTGTTGCCATAGATGCCCCCATCAGCCTGCCGAGAGGACTCTGCTGCCTGGACGAGAGCTGCCCCTGTCAGCCTCTGTCGCCTTTGAAGGGCAGGATTTGTGAGCGGGAGCTGTCTCGCCTCGGCATCCCTAGCTACTACACCACAAAGAGATCTATCATTAAAATGATGGTTTCTCGGGCAATCGGCCTGAAGGACGAAATCACCGTCAGAGGTTACGAGATTATCGAGGTTTACCCCTATGCCACAAAGGTGGCTCTTTTCGGTAGGTCCATTCCGCCCAAAACGACGGCTGCCGGTATCGCCTTCCTCAGAGACGGACTGGCCCAGCTCATACCTGACCTCGTCCCCCACTTGCCGAGGTTTAATCATGACCTGTGCGATGCCCTTCTGGCCGCCTATACTGCTTATGCATACACTAAAGGCGAAGTTGAGAGCATAGGCGACCCAGAGGAGGGGGTAATCATTATCCCTGCTCCCTTGACACATTACCATTAGCTGGCTAAAATAGAGAAAATATATAGTGTCCCTCGTGACATGAAAGGAGGCGATCATGTGGCTGAAGTGAAGCTTGCGGAACAGGAGAGCTTCGAGAGTCTGCTGAGACGATTCAATCGGAAGGTGCAGCAGGATGGCATTCTCGCCGAGATTCGTCGAAGAGATCACTACGAGAAACCCAGCATCACACGCAAGAAGAAAGATGCGGCCAAGCGAAGAAAAAGCTCCCGAAATAGATAGAGGAGCGCCTTCGGTGGTAAGGTGGTAATGACGCTGCAGCAAAGGCTTACAGCCGATCTAAGACAGGCGTTAAAAACAGGCGATAAGACACGGCGATCGGTGATCCGCATGGTAATCGCCGGTATTAAGAATGCCGAGATCGCTAACAGTGCCCCGCTGGACGATTCTGGTGTGATCGATGTCCTTTCCAAACAGGTGAAGCAGCACCGGGAAAGCATCACTGAATTCTCCAAAGGGAATCGCCAGGACCTCGTTGCTAAAGAGGAGGCGGAACTAGCCATTATCCTTGAATATTTGCCGAAACAGATGAGCCGCGAGGAGATTGTGGCCGCGGCCCGTCGGGTGATGGAGCAGGTTGGGGCCAGGGGCCCCGGCGATAAAGGGAAGGTGATGTCTCAGCTTATGTCCCAACTCAAGGGTAGTGCGGATGGGCGAGAGGTCAGCGATGTGGTATCGGAATTGCTCGCTGGCTAGCAATTGAAGCGGGAATCCTTGTTCAATGATGACAATGTCTTTCGATCCCGCACCAACTTTGTTCATGGTGCGGGTTTTTTCGTTCTAGGCCGAGGTATACTTGCTAGTCTATAGACAGCTTTCGGGGAGAAGATTTATTATGAATCCTGTAGGAGGGCGAACCTTGGCTCTACAGGAGGGTATAAAGCCATGAAATGCTTTCCAATAGGTGCATCGCTATGAAGCCTACCCCAAGGGCGAAAAAGGGGGTGGTGGTCTTCCCTGGTACCTGGAGCGATGTCGATTGCTATTATGTGCTCGACCACATTTTCGGTGAGAAGGTCGATTACATCTGGCACAAGAATACCGACCTCTCCGGCTATGACTTGGTCATCCTCCCCGGCGGCTTCTCCTATGGCGACTACCTGCGCCCTGGGGCCATCGCCCGCTTTTCGCCGGTGATGACCGCTGTGGAGCGCCGGGCCGGCAATGGGGGGCTGGTCCTCGGCATCTGCAACGGCTTTCAGGTTTTATGTGAGGCCGGGCTGCTCCCCGGAGCCCTGATCCGGAATAATCACCTCCAATATCGCTGTCAGTGGGTTCATCTGAGAGTAGAGAATGCCTCACTGCCTTTTACCCAGAAGTTCGAAAAAGGGCAGGTGGTGCGCATCCCTATCTCGCACTACGAGGGGAGCTACTATGCCGACGAGGCAACACTCATGGAGCTTGAGGCCAATAACCGGGTCGCCTTCCGCTACTGTAGCGCGGCGGGCGAGATAACCGATGAGGCCAACCCCAACGGCTCTTTACATAACATCGCAGGCATTGTTAATAAAGAGGGCAATATGCTGGGCATGATGCCCCACCCCGAGCGCGCCTGTGAGTCGCTTTTAGGCGGTGTGGACGGCCGGCTGCTCTTTGAGTCGATTCTAAAATGCAGCAACTTGTGATAGGAAACTAGTATGGAATCCGGACCACCATTTCACATTGAGATATTTGTAAGATTATCTGAGAGACAAATAAAGCTAATAAATGGAATTAGCGATACTATTAAGGCGATCAACTCGATAAACTCACGTTTTTCCTTGAAGGAGATCGATAAAGTTGAACAGCAGTTTGTCAACTTGCAGGAGGAGGCAACATTCCTTGAGCAAGTTTATTATAAACCGTCAGTGTTATTTACTGACCAAGAAGAGGACCAGTTCTCCAAAAACAAAGAGAGAGAGGCACATTTTCTTCGTGAGTATATGACGATGAACAAGGCAGATGCTTTGGCAAGAAGCCAAAGCATCTTTAGACTGCTTGAACATGTTGAGAGACGAATATCTGATAGAAGAGCATCGGCAAACTCAAACAGGGCAACTAAATATAGTTTGACTGCTATTTCTATTTCGGTAATAACTCTTATAGTTGTTATAATTCTCCATTTCATATAAAAATAAGGTGAGTTCATGCCCGTGTCCAAACAAATCCTTGATGAAGTCGCCCTCAGCGAAGCAGAATACGAGCTTATAGTCCAGCGCTTAGGGCGAGAGCCGAGCATGGTCGAGATCGGGCTCTTCGGCTCTCTGTGGAGCGAGCACTGCGGCTATAAGCACTCGAAGCTGCTCCTCAAGCGCTTCCCCACCAAAGGCAGGCGTGTTCTCATCCCAATTGGCGAGGAGAACGCCGGCGCGGTGGACATCGGCGACGGCCTGGCTATAGTGATGAAAATGGAGTCGCACAATCACCCCTCGGCCATCGAGCCCTACCAGGGGGCGGCAACCGGCGTCGGCGGCATCGTCCGCGACATATTCACCATGGGGGCCCGGCCTATCGCTCTCCTCAACTCACTGCGCTTCGGCCCGCTATCAGAGCCAAGGAATCGCTACCTGTTGAACGGAGTCGTCGGCGGCATCGCCGGCTATGGCAACTGCCTCGGCATCCCCGATGTCGGCGGCGAGGTTTCCTTTGCCGACTGCTACTCAGCCAATCCTGTGATCAACTGTATGTGCGTGGGTCTGGCGGAGAGCAAGAAGCTGGTCAGGGCCAGGGCTCATGGCACGGGAAACCTGCTCATGCTGGTGGGCGCCGACACCGGCCGCGATGGGCTTCATGGTGCCTCCGGCCTGGCATCGCGCACCTTCGAGGAGAAGCGCGAGCTGAGATCGACGGTTCAGGTGGGAAACCCGTTCCTGGAGAAATTGCTCATCGAGGCCTGCCTGGAGCTTGTAGGAAGCGAGGGCGTGGTGGGGATACAGGACCTGGGGGCCGCGGGCCTGACCTCGGCGGCGGTGGAGAGCGTAGCGCGGGGAGGAGGGGGTTTAGAGTTGGACGTATCGAGGGTTCCGAGGCGGGAGGAGGGGATGAACCCCTACGAGGTAATGCTCTCCGAGTCCCAGGAGCGGATGCTGGTTATCGTGAAGCGGGGCTTTGAGGACCAAGTCAAAGCCCTCTTTGACAAATGGGAGCTGCGTTCGGACATCATCGGTCAGGTCACCTCAGGCGGCATTGCCCGAATAAAAGAGGGCGACAGCGTTGTTGCCGAGGCCCCGGTGGCGCTTCTCACCGATCCTCCTCTTTATCGCCTCAAGGTTAGAAAACCCGCCTGGCTCAGCCGCCTTCAGCGCTTCGACCTTCAGACTGTGCCAGACATCGCAAAAGGGGAGGCCAATGATATTCTTCTCAAGCTGCTGGCTTCACCCAGTATCGCCAGCAAGGAGTGGGTCTATCGCCAATACGATCACCAGGTGCAGACAAACACTGTGGTCCCCCCCGGTGGCGACGCCGCGGTGCTCAGGGTCAAGGGCACCAAGAAGGGTATTGCCCTGGCCACCGATGGTAACGGTCGCTTATGCTACCTTGACCCGTATATCGGTGGCGCCATAGCCGTCGCCGAGGCCGCTAGGAATGTGGTCTGTACCGGAGCTAGGCCCATCGCCCTCACCGACTGCCTCAATTTCGGCAATCCTGAGCGTCCTGAGATCTATTACCAACTGAGGGAATGTATCAGGGGGATGGCTCGGGCCTGCCGGGTGCTTGCTACCCCGGTGGTCAGCGGCAATGTCAGCCTTTACAACGAGACCAGGGGCGAGGCTGTGTACCCAACCCCAGTGGTGGGCATGCTTGGGCTCATCGAGGACATAGATAAGAGGTGCACCTCAGGATTCAAAGGTGAGGGCGATCTGGTATTCCTGCTCGGCGACGGGAGCTCGGATATTCTCGCCCTCGCCGGAAGCGAATACCTGGAGGCCGATCGCGGCATTGTGGCTGGGAGACCGAGAATCGACCTCCAGCTCGAAAAACGGGTGCAGCAATGCTGCCTTAGCGCGATAAGGGAAGGCATCATCCGGTCGGCTCACGACTGCTCCGAGGGAGGGCTGGCCGTTGCCCTAGCGGAGTGTTCTATCATCGGCGGCATCGGCTTCGATGGGGCACTGTCCGATGAGGAAACAAGGGCCGATGCCGCCCTTTTCGGTGAAGCGCCGTCCAGGATCGTTCTCTCGATAATGCCATCCAATGTGAAAAAGCTAGAAGAAATGACCCGCAGATACGGCGTGCCGCTCACGCCTTTAGGGGTAGTGGGTGGCCAGAGCTTCGTCGTCAAAGGATTGATCGACCTCCCTCTGAATCAAATGGAGAGGGCTTGGCGAAAAGGTCTTGAAGAAGAACTGGGCTAAACGGGCTCGCCTCTTTCCCTTTCCGACGCGGTAGGTTATAATTGCGCAAAGAAAGACCTCTCTTCATACCGGGTGCCTATTCAAGTGTCTTCGTAGCAAGGGTAAAATAAGAACCGGAGAGTTCGAAAAAATGAGGGTCGTTTTGCTTCAGGATGTGCCCCAGTTGGGGAAGGCGGGGGAGGTTAGAGAGGTGGCCGATGGCTACGCCAGGAACTTCCTGCTTCCTAGAGGGCTTGCTGAGTTTGCCTCCCCTTCTTTGCTAAAGCGGGCTGAGGAGCAACGTCAAGCTCAAGCGCGCCAACAACTGCTGGCCGATGCCGAGCTGGCAAGCATGGCCCAGAGCCTGGAAGGACTACAGGTGACCGTCAAAGCGAAAGTGGGAGCTCAGAGTCGCCTCTACGGTGCCATCACCGCTAGCGACATCGCCGATGAGCTTCATCGGGTGGCGGGCCAAGACATAGATAAGAAGAAGATAGAGCTTGAGGAGCCCATTCACCAGTTGGGTGAGTATGAGGTGGTGGTGAGGCTATCCAAGGAGCTCGTGCCCAGGATAAGGGTTGTTGTTGAGGAGGACAAGGGTTAGCCATGGTCACCGAAAAGCTGCTACCCCACGATATCGATGCTGAGGAGGCAGTAATCGGTTCCCTCCTCATCGATGGCGACGCTATTTTCAAGATCGCCACCTACCTCGGGCCTGAGGATTTCTATCGGGAGAAGAATCAGTGGGTCTATGAGGCCTGCTTTTCCCTTTATGAGCGCAGCGAGGTCATAGACCAGCTTACCGTAGCCCATGAGCTTGAGCGCCGGCAAAGGCTGGAGGCGGTGGGAGGTCCCGCCTATCTGAGCCATCTCATCTCCATCGTGCCTACATCGGTGCATATCGAGCACTATTCCCAGATCGTGCACCGCATGTCCTTAATGCGTCGGCTGATCAACGCCGGGGAGCAAATCAAGGCCCTCGGCTACGAGGCGGGGCCGGATGTCGATGTCACCTTCGGCAGGGCTGAGGATATCCTATTCCGATTGCGCCATGGCCATCGTCCCAGGGACTTCGTCCCTATTCGCGAGATCCTCGATCGATACTTTGAGGAGAGCGAGTTTCGCCCCTTCGAGGGTGAGGTTGTTTCCTCCGGCTTTGACGCCCTGGATGACATCCTCGGCGGACTGCGGCGTTCCGACATGATCGTGCTGGCTGCCAGGCCGAGCCTGGGCAAAACCAGCCTGGCCCTGAGCATCGCCAGGAACGCCGCAGTGAAACAGGGAGCCCATGTGGCCATCTTCAGCCTAGAGATGTCCCGGTATCAACTGGCGCTGCGTCTCATCGCCAGCGAGGCGGGCGTCGATACCAAGAGATTGCGCCTTGGCCAGCAGACGGAGGCAGAGGAGCGAAGGATTATAGACGCCACGGGCGTGCTCTCCGAAGCACCCATCTTTGTCGACGACACGCCCAGCTTGAGGGTGGTGGAGATGAAATCGAAGGCCAGGCGTCTTGACTTCGAGCGGGGCATCGACATCATCATCATCGATTACATGCAATTGATGCGCGGCGATAGTCGCGAGGGGCGGGTCCAGGAGGTAACGGAGATCTCCCGTTCCCTCAAGGAACTGGCTCGGGAGCTGGATGTGCCTGTTTTGGCCGTCTCTCAGCTCTCCAGGGCCCCAGAGGGGCGGGCCTCTCACCGCCCCCAGCTCTCGGACCTCAGGGAGAGCGGCGCCATTGAGCAGGACGCCGATGTGGTGATATTCATCTACTTCAAGAGCGAGGCCGAGTGGAAGAAGGAGCATACGGAGCCGTACCCCAAAGGTTTTGCTGATATCATGGTCGAGAAGCACCGCAATGGACCGGTAGGCATGATCAACCTGCGCTTTCGGGACAAAACGGCGAAATTCGAGAGTCTGGAGCGAGTTGCATGAGCTCCTTTAGCGGTTTCCCTCGGAAGATGCGCTTCACCCCTGTGCCCAACCTTTTCTTTAGTCAACTCCTGCCTCAGATCGATGACATCGCTGAGCTGAAGATAACGCTTCACATATTTTGGACCCTCTACCAGAAGCGGGGCTACCCCAAATTCGTCACCTATGGTGAGCTTCTCGGCGACAAGACGCTGATGAGGGGGCTTGGCGATGGGCAGGCGCTAAGCCATGGCCTGGAGCGGGCAGTGTCACGTAGCACCCTGATCCATCTGGCCCTGGATCGAGAGGGGAGGAGCCAGGACCTGTACCTCTTAAACACCGAGGACGACAGGATAGCACTGGCGAAGATCGCAAGAGGGGAGCTCGATCTGGGGGCTTTACCGAGGAGGGAGCCATGCCTGGAACCAGAGGAGCGGCCTAATATCTTCGATCTTTACGAGAATAATATTGGCATGCTGACCCCTATGATCGCCGAGGAGCTAAAGGAGGCGGAGAGGCTTTACCCCACCTCCTGGATAGAGGACGCCTTTAGGGAGGCGGTGAGCCGGAATAGGCGCAACTGGCGATACATCGCAAGAATATTGGAGCGCTGGGCTGCCGAGGGTAAGGAACATGGAGAGCCTGGGAGAGATTCTAAAGAGGATACAGACAAATACTTCAAGGGAAGATACGGACACCTGGTCAAGCGTCGAATCGAGTGAGCAGGTCTCCGAGTTTGAGGAGTGCCAGATATGCAAGGGGGCCAGGTTCGTCCATCCATTGCTCCCCTCGGGGCATCCCGATTTCACCAGGGTGATCCCGTGCCAGTGCAATAAGGGGGAGTCTGAGGAAGAGCGCCTGTCGCGCCTGAGGCGAGACAGCGGCGATCTTGAGCTGGAGTTGCTGCGCAACATGACCTTCGAAAATTTTGACCCAAGGCGGGTTAACCTCCCCGTTGAGCAGCAGCAGAGCCTGGGAGATGCCTATAAGCTAGCACGGCGCTTCGCTGAGGAGCCGGAGGGCTGGATAGTATTTCAAGGCCCCACCGGCTGTGGCAAAACCCATCTCGCCGCCGCCATCGCCAATTATCAACTGCAAAAGGGCAGTCCTGTGTTTTTTAAGGTAATCCCCGACCTCCTCGACCACTTGCGGTCTACCTTCAGCCCCGATAGCAAGGTAACCTATGATGAGCTCTTCGATAAGGTGAAGCAGGTGCCACTTCTCATCCTCGACGACTTTGGTAAGCAGGCAAGCACCCCCTGGGCCCAGGAGAAGCTCTACCAGGTGATCAACTATCGCTATAACGCGCGGCTGCCTACAGTGATAACCACCCGCCTCTCCCTGGAGGAGATCGAGCTTGAAATAAGCTCCCGAATGATCGACCCCAAAGTGAGCACGGTGTTTGGCATCATCGCTCCTGACTATAGGGGCGATCATACCGCTATCGAGATGGAGAAGCTGCAAGCACAGCGTGAGAGGAGGAGACGCTAGATGGTGAACTCCCCGGTCCTGGTTTTGAACCAGAACTATGAGCCGCTCAATGTCTCCCGTGCGCGGCGGGCGGTGGTTTTACTCCTTCGCGGTAAGGCTGAAGCACTGGAGAACGGCGCCGGGGTGATCCACACCACCAATTATGCTATCCCCATACCCTCAGTAATTCGACTGGTTTATCTAGTGAAGCGCCCCCGCCCGGAAAAGAAACTAACCCGCCACGAGGTGTTCCAGCGAGACAAACATACCTGCCAGTATTGTGGCCGGCAGACTCAGGAACTCACCCTAGATCATGTGATCCCCCGCCACAAGGGGGGGCGGCACATCTGGGAGAATGTAGTCAGCGCTTGCATCCCGTGCAATAATCGCAAGGCGGGACACACCCCCGAGGAGGCTGGAATGAGGCTCATACGCCGACCCTTCGCCCCGCTTGTTGCCGGCTACTATGTCCCCTACGAATACATTCAGAGGCACAACGAATGGCAGCAGTTCCTCCCCATGTGGCAGAGAACAGAGGAGGATTAAGCACCCGATTTTCCACTCGAATCCTTGGCCCCTATATCCTCGCTTTTAACCTCTTCAACAGGGAGTTCCACCGTGGCCTGGCTCTCCAACTGCACCACCACTGTCCCCTTTAGCGGATTCCCCCCCACCACAGTGGCGACCCCCATTGGGGTAGTCACCGCCTGACCGATGGGCGGCAGCTTCCCCTTCATGGTGCGATACTGCTCACACTCATGGCTCAAACAACATAGGAGTCTTCCGCAGACGCCGGAGATTTTCATCGGGTTAAGAGGCAGGTCCTGCTCCTTGGCCATTCTCACGGAGACGGGTGTGAACTCAGAGAGGTATGTGGTACAGCACAGCGGGCGACCACACCTGCCAAAGCCCCCGCAGAGTTTTGCTTCATCGCGGGGTCCCACCTGGCGAAGTTCGATGCGCGTTTTGAGGGTGTTGGTGAGCTCCTTTAACAGATCGCGGAAGTCCACCCGGCCCTCAGCGCTAAACAAAAAGGTGAGGCGAGTGCCTTCAAGGTTGTATTCTGCGGCCAGTAGTTTCATGGGCAGGTTGAGTTGGGCGATCGTCTCCTGGCATTGTTCCAATGCCTCCTTCTCCTTAACCCCGAATTCCTCCCTCTGTACTAAGTCCTCTTCACTTGCCTTGCGCACTACCGGCTTCAGGGTCTCAGTTATCTCGCTGGAGAGCACCTGCTTCGGGGAGATGACCACCTTGCCCAGCTCAGGGCCGCGTCCGGTCTCTACCACAACCCAGTCGCCCATGTTCAGCTCGATGCCTGCCGGGTCGAAGTAATATATCTTCCCTGCTCTCTTGAATCGAACGCCAACTACTTCAGTCATCTTTTCGCCCTTTTCGGTTACGATATAGAGAAGCCTGCTGCTTCTATATCCTATGCCTCAGATAGAGAGATGCCTTTTGGTCGAGAAGACCTTTTTGGCATGCTGAGCATGAGAACCTCGAGAACCAGACGTGGGTTAGCATTCTGGTCCAATCGTTCCATCGCCTGCTCAAGGCTCTGTATAAATCCCTTGATCTCCCTCAAGCTATAAACCTCTGCTTCACAATAGAGCGTAGTCTCGCGGTCCACATTGGCAGCGAAATCGCCACACCCTCCTTTGATCAATAGTAGATCGCGCCACCAGCCAATCCACAGGCAGAGTACGTCCCGAACCGCTTCCCGATCACTGCTGAACCGGGTAGCCAGCTGGGCGGCATAGGCGAACCGCCCCTCCCCGCTGGTGCTGGCAAGATCGATGAGCGTGCCGAGTCGCTCCGACCGCTGGTGAAGGATGTCCTCATCAGCAAACGCAGCCAACGCCCAGCCAAGGCAGCCCGAGGAGAGTCTGGCCAGAATTTTCGCTCTTGGCGCGGCTACCTGCCAACGCTCGATAAGGGCCTGTTCTACAATCGGGATGGGTAGCGGCCTTAGCATCAATTTTTGGCACCGGGAGAGCACCGTGGACAAAAGAAGCCCTTCATTTGCAGCCAGCAGGATTAGTTGAACCTGAGGCGGTGGCTCCTCCAGGGTCTTGAGAAGGCAGTTTGCCGCCTCATGGGACAGGTGCTCAGCGCCATCGATGATGAAAACCCGATGTCTGCCCTCAAAGGGCCTCAGGCTGGCCGCATGTTGCATCTCCCTGATATGGTCGATGCCGATCTCTGCCCGGCCATCGAGCCCAATCACCTGGACATCGGCATGTTTTCGCTCTGCGATCCTCTGGCATTGTCGGCATGTGCCACAGGGCCTTTCATCGTCATCGCAGTTCAAGGCCTGGGCCAGATTCATGGCCAGGGTCATCTTACCCACGTGAGGCGGCCCAACGAAAAGGTGAGCATGGGCCAGCTTATGGCTCTTTAGGCCTATTTCCAATAACCTGACTGCTTTATCATGCCCTACTACCTGCCACATTTTTCGTCCTTTACGGTTGTAGCTTCAAGTAGCTATCGACTCGCCTAAATAATATCATGGCTCATCAGATCCTCATAGCTCTGGCGCCGCCGTATAAGGCGCGCTTCTCCATCCTTGACCAGTACGATGGCTGGCTTCAGCGAGGCATTGTAATTTGAGGCCAGGGAGAGGCAGTAGGCACCAGAGCACGGGACGGCGATGACGTCGCCGGGCTCAAGTTTAGGCAGGTCGATATCTCTAATCAGCACGTCCCCCGATTCACAGAACTTGCCGGCGATGTTGACCTGCTCTAAAACGTCGGCCTCCGCTTTATTGGCCACCACTGCCTCATATCTTGCGTTATAAAGGGCGGGGCGGATGTTGTCGGCCATACCCCCATCCACAGAGACATATTTCCGTAAGCCGGGGACCTCTTTTGTCGCCCCCACGGTGTACAGGGCAACCCCGGCTAGCCCTACAATGGACCTGCCCGGCTCCACGATAAGCCGCGGTGGCTCAAGGCCGAGTTTCTCGCTCTCAAGGCTAAGGCTTGAAACGATAACCTCGGCGAACTCGGCGACACTCGGGGCCGGCGAGTTCTCAGTATAGGCGATGGCCAGCCCGCCCCCAGGGCTGAACTCTTCGAGCCTAAAGCCGTGCTTGCTTCCCATCTCGGCAGCAAACCGCAATACAATCTCTATTGCCTGCTTATAGGGCGAAAGCTCGAGGATCTGAGATCCAATGTGGAAATGGAGCCCCTTAAGCTCTAACGAAGAGGATGACATTGCTCTGATAACGGCCTCCTCAGCCTGGGCCATGGGGAAGCCAAATTTGCTCTCCATAGCGCCGGTGGCTAGATGGGCGTGGGTGTGCGGGTCAACCCCCGGTGAAAGGCGAAGCAGAATCTCCTGCCGTACCCCATTCTGGCTCGCTACTTCGTCAAGTAAGGAAAGCTCGTAGAAGTTGTCCACCACGATGCGGCCAACCCCCGAGCGAGTGGCCAGCTCAAGCTCGTGCCGCGACTTATTGTTCCCATGGAAATAAACCATCGCCATGGGAAAATCCACCGATCTGGCAATTGAAAGCTCGCCACCTGATACCACATCGAGCCCCAGGCCCTCCTCCATGAACACCTGCGCCAGCGCGCGGTTGATAAAGGCCTTGGCAGCATAGATCACCAGGCTATCAGCATAGCGCCGAGCGAACTCCTTGCGGTAATCGGCACACTTGGCTCTCAAGGTCGCTTCGTCGAAGACATAGAGCGGCGTGCCATACTCACCGGCCAGGGCCACGGTATCGCAGCCGCCGAGGATGATATGATTGCTTTCGACCTGAGTGGTTTGAGGAAATAGAGAAATCCTGAGCACCTCTCCCTCTTTGCGAAAATTGGGGGCTAGTCGATGGCGTAACGGGCATCCTCCCCCGTTCCCAGCGAGGACACCCTTCCCTCTCGCTCCAGCTTCATGAGATGGGCGAGAACCTGTCCCTTTGCAGCTTCATAGAGGCGTTTATCTAGCTCAGGATAGATCTCGGCTACCAACTCCATCACGGTAGCCTTGCCCTGTTTGAGCCCGGTCACTACCTGCTCCTCCCGCTCCAGGCGATGCTGGATCAGCTCCTCCAGCTTTCGCCTGGCCTCCCTTATCAGAGGCCCATGTCCCGGGCAGATCATCCCAATATCATAATTGAGTAGCTTTCTCAGGGAATCGATGTACTGTGCCATGTCTCCCTGCGGTGGCCTAATCGCCGTGGTGCCCATGCCCAAAACATGATCCCCGGAGAAGAGGATCCCCTCTTCCTTAATATAGAGGCAGATGTGCCCCGGGCTATGTCCAGGAGTATGAATCACCTGTAACCCATCTATGGTGTCACCATCGGCCACCACTTTATCCACTGCCACGCCAGCGTGCTCGGCAGAATGAAGAGTGATCTCAGCCCCGGTCCCCTCTTTGAGCCTAGTGGCGCCACCGATGTGATCGGGGTGGGCATGGGTAATCACGATATGGTGCAGCCTCAGCCCCGCAAAGCCCTTTACATAATCTATCCTGGAGCTAACCGAACCTTCATCGCCATATCCCGAGTCGATAAGTACCCCCTCCTTAGCGACCACAAGATAGACATTGGGGGCGAAGAAGCCCATGAAGGGATCTATCCCCGCCGGGATGGAATAAACTCTATGAGCAATCTCCATTTTTCTTCGCCCTTTGTGCTACATACAGGTTATACCATATTAGCAACTGAGCAGACCAAAGTCAACAGCAATTAAGTTGACAGTGGTGGGAAAGAGGGCTAGAATTTTGCTGAGGATCATGATGTATCAAAAGAGCGTTCTTGAAAACAGACTTCGCGTCATCACCACCTCTATGCCTTACACTCGCGCGGTGTGCATCACTATCTTCTTAGGCGCTGGATCGCGCTATGAAGGGGTTGAAGAGGCCGGGGTCTCCCACTTCATCGAGCATCTATGTTTTAAGGGGACCAAGCGCCGCGCCACTTCAAAGGAGATCTCCGAGGCTATTGAAGGAGTCGGCGGCATGCTCAACGGGGGCACCGATAAGGAGTTCACGATTTACTGGTGTAAGGTAGCACGGCCTCACTTCCTGCTTGCTTTAGACCTAATGGTCGATATGCTAAGGAATTCCAAGTTCGATGCCCATGACATGGAGCGGGAGCGCCAGATTATTATCGAGGAGCTAAATGAGAGCATGGATTCACCCCATCACCGGGTTAATATGCTCATCGATGAGGTGGTCTGGCCCGATCAGCCCCTGGGGCGTGATGTTGCCGGGAGCAAGGAAACGGTAAACAGCTTAAGTCGTGAAACGCTTCTGGAGTGCCTGAGCCGTCAGTATGTACCGAATAATACCGTCATTAGCGTTGCCGGGGACATAGGCCATGATGAGGTATTATCAAGCATTAGTGAGGCCCTCAGCGACTGGGCTCGGGGCAGCCCACAGCCTCCGTACCCTGCCGAAGACAACCAGGAGGCACCCCGCCTCCGTATCGAGAAAAGGGATACGGAGCAGGCCCACCTCTGCTTGGCAATACGCGGTCTATCTATCCTCGACCACGATCGCTTCAATCTAGACCTGCTTAACGTGGTTCTAGGCGAGGGCATGAGTAGCCGCTTATTCTTGGAGATTCGCGAGAGGCGAGGGCTGGCCTACGACATCCATAGCTATGTTGACCACTTCCTCGATTCAGGCGCGGTCGCTATATATGCCGGGGTGGACCCAAAACACATCGATACCACTATCGAATGTATCCTGAATGAGCTGTGCCTCCTTAAGGAGGACGTCTCTGAGGCGGAATTATCCAAGGCCAAGGAGCTGGCCAAGGGACGCCTGCTGCTTCGTATGGAGGATAGCATGAGTGTTGCCGGATGGATGGGAGGTCAGGAATTGCTTACTGGAAGCATCCGCACCGTGGATGAGGTGGTATCCATAATCGATGCCATCACCCTTCAAGACCTAAAAAGGGTCGCTGCTCAGCTATTCCTTACCGAGAAGCTTAACCTAGCCATCGTTGGCCCTATCGCTGGCGAGGATCGCCTTTTTCGCTCCTTACAGTTGTGATTGTTCGTCCTCTACGATGTATTTTTTCGCCCTTTATGTTGCGCAAACAAGGAAACCAACAGATTTCGAAGAGAGAGACGATTCATTTTTAATGTCACCTTGTGGTATATTGTCCAGGAGTGAGAAGGTCGAAAAGCCTGCTCAAGCTTTAATGGGAGGGATCACTACCTCGACACCGGCCTCGTTTTGGGCTATTTTGAAGCTAGTAGCCTCATCATATCTTTCAAAGTAGAGATCAACCGTCCCTTTCCCGATGCGCAGGTTACATACCGAGGCTTGCTTCAGCCAGGAAGGCAACTGCGGGGTCAAGTAGAGCCTCTTTGAGGCGGCATCTACCGCAATCCCGAGCATCGATTGGAAAAGAAGGATAGCGCTTCCCGCAGCCCAGGCCTGGGGGCTCGAGCTTACCGGATACTCTGCGGGCACGGAGTAGCCCTCCGGGTCTTGAGCGAAGCCGCAAAACAGGCCGGGTAAACGCCTGTATGGGAAGAACAGGCTGGCCTGGAAAAGCTGTGCGGTGATCTCCTCCGCCTCCCAGTGATATCCATAGCGCCTCATTCCAGCTACGATCAGAGAGTTGTCATGGGGCCAGATGCTACCATTTTGATAGCTCATGGGGTTGTACTGTGGCTCCCTGCTGCTCACCGTTCTGATGCCCCAGCCACAGGCCATATCGGCTGAGGCCAGGCGCAGAACCAAATACCTCGCCTTCTCCTGATCCAGTATATCACAGAAGAGGCAATGGCCCGGGTTTGAGGTAATCGTTTCAATAGGTTTCTTATGGCCATCGAGTCCCTGGGCAAAGGAGCGCTTCTCCTCAATCCAGAAGTCGCGGTTGAAGTTCTCCTTCAGCGTAGCCGCCCTTTTCCTCAGCTCACCAGCAAGTGAAAGCTCCCCTTTGCGCCCCAGTAGCACGGCCATCTCCCGCATTGCCCTATAGGCGTAGCCCTGCACCTCGACGAGAGCTACTGGGTGCTCAACTGGTGTGCCATCGGGATAGGTTATCGAGCCCCGGCTGTTCTTCCATCCCTGGTCACTATGACCCCCTGGGGAGCGGGGCATGTATTCCAGATAGCCATCGCCATCGAGGTCGCCATACTTCTCCATCCACTCAAGCGCTAGTTTAGCGGCAGGCAATATCTCCCTATATAACTCATCGTCATCCAGCCACTTCATAGTCTCGGAGAAGAGTATGAGAAAAAGTAGTGTCGTATCCACACTGCCATAGTAGGCACCGTGGGGGATCTCCTCCAGCCTTGCCATCTCCCCCTTTCGAATCTCGTGAATGATCTTCCCTGGCTCCTCGTCGTGCCATGGGTCGACCTTGGTTCCTTGGTGCTTTGACAGGAAACGTAGTGTAGCCACAGCGATCTGTGGGTTGAGCATTAGGGTCTGAAGTGAGGTAATCAGGCTATCGCGTCCGAAGATGCTGGCAAACCAGGGTATCCCGGCATCGGGCACTAGCCCCTCACTGGTCAGTTCCGCAAGAAGGCGAAGGTCAAGGGCACTCCTCTGCAGGAGCTGGTTAAAAGGCTCATGATCCGTTTCCAGCTTGGTGCACTGGCTGGCCCAATCTTCATAGGAACTGCGCAGCCAGCTCAGACCCTTATCGAAAGGTGCCACATCGGGGGTAGACCCCTCTTCGGTGGCCAGCATGTGAAGGGTGACAGCTATGGGTTGCCCTGGCATCAGGAGCAGATCCCAGGTCACCTTGGCGCAAGAGGGGTGGAACACCGTCATGGGAGCGGTTTTGGTAGCTTCGGGGAGGAGTGTGCTGGAACGGCGTAGCACAGGCTTCGCAGGGCGCTCCTCGATCTCTACTGTGGACGGGGCAACATCGAAGAGGATCTCAGTGCGCCGCTGCACCCCATCTAGCCCTTGGTAGCTTAAGACCAAGCGGGAATCGGCGAAGTGTGGAGGGCTAATCTGCCCTCGCTTCTCCCGTTCCCAGCCACGAACCTCAAAGATATCATCGAAGTCACTACCAAAAGTGAGCGTGAACTGGAGGGACACCGAAAAGGTATTATGATTGTAGAAGCTGATGCGCTCATGAAACCCATCCTTGATAAAGCGGCTACGCCTGATGCTGATCGTTCGTGCTAGGGCCATGGCGCCATCGGCAAGCGCTATGGTGGGGTTGGCCATCTGGATATCGCAGACATAGTTCTGTTCGCTGGAGGAGGAGAGGAGGCGGGGCCTCTGTCCATTGACCTTCATCTCAAAGAGGGAGAGGTAGCGCATATCGCGGTAATAAAGCCCGAGCCTTCGCCGTCCCTCGGGCATATCCCCCTGGTCGTCGCTGACCATTACCAGCTCATTCTCTTTAAGCACACATTGGTCCAAAGGTCACCTTCTTTATCATAACATAGCCGCGGCCCGAAAGCCGCAGCTATGATTCCTAAAGAACTGGGTCTTTTAGTATTCAGGCATTTGAGGCATTGATGCCGGCGCCTTCTCTTTAATGTCGGTGATCAGGGACTCCGTGGTCAGCACCATGGCGGCGATGCTGGCCGCATTCTCCAGTCCCGCCCGTGCCACCTTGGCCGGGTCGATAATCCCCCGCTCCTGCATGTTGGCGAAATCGTCCCTCAAAGCATCGTAGCCAACACCGGGCTCGCTCTTTCTCACCGCATCGACCACCACCGAGCCTTCCCTGCCGGCGTTGATTGCGATCATCCTGAGCGGCTCTTCGAGTGCGCGCCTGACGATGGAAACACCGGTAGCCTCATCGCCCTTAGCCTTAACCTTCTCCAGACAGGGCAGGGCATTAACAAAAGCGACGCCACCGCCGGGGACAATGCCCTCCTCCACAGCGGCCCTGGTAGCGGAGAGGGCATCCTCGACACGGTGTTTCTTTTCCTTAAGCTCCACCTCGGTGGCAGCCCCGACCTTGATCACAGCGACCCCGCCGGCGAGCTTTGCCAAGCGCTCCTGGAGCTTCTCCCTATCGAACTCCGAGGTGCTCTCCTCTATCTGGGTCTTCACTTGCTTGATCCGGGCCTGAATTATCTCATCGGACCCCTTGCCCTCGATGATGGTAGTCTCCTCCTTGGTGGCCACTACCTTCCTTGCCCGGCCCAGGTCCTCAAGAGTGGTGGAATCGAGCTTTCGACCCATCTCCTCAGTGACCACTGTGCCCCCGGTGAGGATGGCCATATCCTCGAGCATTGCCTTCCTGCGATCGCCAAAGCCCGGTGCCTTCACCGCAAGGCAGTTGATAGTGCCCCTCAGCTTATTGACCACCAGCGTTGCCAGCGCCTCGCCATCGATGTCCTCGGCAATGATAAGGATGTTTTTCGAAACCTGAAGCAGCTTCTCCAGAGGAGGCAACAGGTCGGAAACGGCGGAGATCTTTTTATCGGTGAGCAGAATATAGGGGTCCTCAAGCACCGCCTCCATCCTATCCGGATTGGTAATGAAGTAGGCGGATGTGTAGCCGCGGTCGATCTGCATCCCCTCCACATACTCTGTCTCAAACTTTATTCCCTTGCCTTCCTCAACGGTAATCACGCCGTCCTTGCCCACCTTCTCCATAACCTCGGCAATAAGCTCTCCGATCTCGGTATCAGCCGCCGATATGGCCGCCACCTGAGACACCTGCTCCTTGGTGGTCACCGGGGTGGACATCTTCTTGAGCTCCTCCAGCACAGCGGCTGTTGCCCTTTCAATACCCTTCTTTAAGGCCATGGGATTGGCCCCGGCGGCAACATTCTTCAACCCCTCATGGACCATTGCCTGTGCCAGCACGGTGGCCGTGGTGGTACCATCGCCAGCCACATCATTGGTCTTGGTGGCCACCTCCTTTATCAATTGAGCGCCGATGTTCTCAAAGGGCTCCTCCAGCTCGATCTCCTTGGCAATGGTGACCCCATCGTTGGTTATCGTGGGCGGGCCGAACCTCTTATCCAGCACCACATTGCGCCCCTTCGGTCCAAGGGTGATCTTGACCACATTAGCGAGCGCATCTATGCCGATCTTTAGATGTCGCCTTGCTTCCTCATCGTAAGCTATCTGTTTTGCCATTTTTCCTCCCTTTTAGCTGAACTTAGCCAGGATATCGCTCTCACGCAGGATCAAATACTCCTCCTCATCCTCCTTGATCTCCATTCCTGCATACTTAGCATAGAGCACTTTGTCGCCCTTCTTCACCTCCATTGCAATCCGCTTGCCATCCTCATCCAACCTCCCAGGGCCAACGGCAATGATCTCGCCACGCTGTGGCTTTTCCTTTGCGGTATCGGGCAAGATAATGCCACCTTTGGTCACCTCTTCCTCAGTCATCGGCTTCACTACCACCCGATCTCCTAATGGCTGCATTTTGATTGCCACTTTTAACCTCCTATTAGCAGTCTCTTCATGAGAGTGCTAATCATATTAGCCTAGATAGCTTCAGGTCGCAAGTAGGTAGACACCGCTTGATAACGAATGGCAGACGCTGAGATTAGTTTAGCTTCATTAATAAAGTAATATTCTCCTTCAGAGGCCACTATTGACCCTGAATAGAGCCTTTGACGACATACACTAAAACGTGTAAAATAGCAGCGTGAAGGCGCGAGGGAGAAGGAAGAGGGTCCAGTGGGATGCAGAGGGCATTCATGCACTACGGCGGCACTTGGGGCTCACCCAGCAGCAGATAGCTGATGAGCTGGGCACGCGCCAGCAGACAATCAGCGAGTGGGAGACCGGAATGTACCGCCCTCGCGGCATCTCCTCCAGGCTGCTCACTATCATCGCGGAGCGGGCTGACTTCGATTATGAGGCCAAAGGGGAGCGTGGAGAGCATATGAGGACTGCGTAGCATAGTAGCCTAGCCGGGCGGATTTGGAGGGGGTTGAGGAGTTGGCCCGAGGCCGGATAGTGGTTATTCTCTGTGCTGAGCGCCTCCCTTGGTGGTGCTACGGAAGGTTCATTGGCCGAGAGCTGAAGAAGGATGGCTTCAAGGTGCAGTATGTCATCGATGAAAAGAGGAGGTGGGTGCCCAGGGGGAGGGTAGATAAAGAATAACAACTTGGGGCTATCTTATCACCAGCAACCATACGAGCTCATGTGAAGAAGGGCCTTGATGGATCAGATAACGGAAAACCTATTGGCTCGGATTTGGCAGAGCCAGGTGTTATGCGATCGGGAGCTGGTCACCGCTGGTGGTGAGTGGCTCCAGGTTGTCTATCCTGGGAGGATAAACAGCGAGGGTGGCCCCGATTTTCACCATGCCATCATCGCCACCAAGGAAGGGGAGCTTCGAGGGGATGTAGAAATTCATGTCAAGTCCAGTGGATGGCAGGCCCACGGACACCATCGAGACCCCCACTACAATGGGGTGATCCTTCACGTAGTATGGTGGCACGACAAAGAGGGAGCTGCAGTTCTTCAAAATGGCAAGGCTTTGCCTGTTCTCCCTTTACGCCCTTACCTGGAGCACTTGGACTGGCTTTCGAGCCACCTGGCGGTTCCCTATGAGCCTTGCCATAATATGGTGACACGCCTGGGCCATGCTTTGGCCGAGGAGGTGCTGGACGAGGCCGGCGAAGAGCGATTTCAGTCGAAGGCGGACTGCTTTGGGGTGGAGCTAACAATCAAGGAGGCAGATCAGGTGCTCTATGAGGGGCTAATGCGGGCTTTGGGATATAGCAGAAACAAAGAGTCCTTTGAGGAGCTAGCCCGCCGCATGCCAGTGGAGATGTTGAGGCAAATCGCTCAGAGGGTGGGATGGCAAAGGTGCGGGGCTGTGCTGGGGGCGGCGCTATTGAGCGAGGCAGGTCTTGTTGGCTGGGACTACTCACGGGTTCGCCCGCGGAATATGCCGCAGCGGCGTATCGCCGGTGCCGGTTATCTGCTGGCCCGCTATCTAGGGATCGGGCTAGTTCAAGGTTTAATCCAGCTTGTCCGGGAGGCGGATGAAAAAACTGGGTGTCGGAGGCTGGAGAGAAGCTTGATGATCAAAAGAGATGGCTATGGGACCTTGATTGGGGTAGGAAGGGCTCGGGAGATGGTGGTGAATGTCATTTTGCCCTTCTCTTTTGCCTGGGCCGATGAGCAGCTAAGAGAGCACGCCCTTGAGCTTTATAGAAACTATCCTCCACTTGAGGAAAACAAGATAACAAGGCAGATGTCAAGGCAGCTTATCATGGGATTTAGGGTGGTGAATTCGGCAAGGCGTCAGCAGGGGCTGATTCACCTTTATAACACCTTTTGCCTGCATAGGAACTGCCTCCGTTGTCCTCTCATGTCAGCCTTAGGTTGGGCATAACATCGAGGTCCCAGCCTGAGATTCTGCCCGCTCTGAGGTGAAAGTAGCCACATGTGGCGATCATGGCCGCGTTGTCGGTGCACAGGACGGGGCTGGGGATGAGAACGGGCAGGTGAGAGCGCTCGGCCATCATGTGCCGCAGGAGGTGGTTTGAGGCCACACCGCCACAGAGCATGATCTGGCGGGCCTCGAGTCGCTTGGCCGCGGCCACCGTTTTGGTGACCAAAACATCGGCCACCGCCTCTTGAAAACTGGCGGCTATATCGGCTTTTTCGCTCTCCTCGACTGTGCCTTCCCTTTTCAATGGTATATCCTCTGACATTGGGGTGGTCTCCTCAAGGCGAGCCGCTTTTTCGCTCTGTTCTTCCACCAGGCGGAGCACCGCTGTCTTCAGCCCACTGAAGCTAAAGTCGTCACTTCCTTTGAGCCAGGCACGGGGTAGGTGGTACAGGGAGCCATTGCCACTAAGGGCCGCTTGCTCGATGGCAGGACCACCGGGGTAGCCGAGCCCCAAGATGCGAGCCACCTTGTCGAAGGCTTCGCCGGCGGCATCGTCCCTAGTTCTACCCAAGGGCTGATATTCACCATGCTCCATCATCAGCAGGAGGTCGGTATGCCCACCGGACACGATAAGGCAGATCACAGGGAAGTCTGCCTCTCTTCCCTCAAGCCAGTTGGCATAGATGTGTCCCTCAAGGTGGTTTATTCCCAAGATGGGGAGGCCTTGGGCCAGTGCGATGGCCTTGGCGATGTTTATCCCCACAAGGAGGGAGCCGGCGAGCCCAGGCCCGATGGTGACCGCAATAGCATCGAGGTCGTTCCAGCAGGATTGGGCCTGAGCCATCGCCTCCTGGATAATGGGGATGACGGCCAGGAGGTGCTGGCGGGAGGCCACCTCCGGGACAATGCCGCCAAAGCGGGTGTGGATGTCCACCTGAGAGGCAATCACGTTGGACAGTATCTGCCTGCCGTCTTGAACTACGGCGGCCGCTGTTTCATCGCAGGAGGTTTCGATACCTAGAACCTTCATTCTTCCCCCTAAGGCAATATACTAAATGACTTGCTAATTGTAAATCTTTTCAAACGATGGGCTTCGCTACACCACCAGCGTCATGGGCGAAAAAACGAAAGTAAAAGTGGCATGTTTTTCAAGACCGCAACTGCCAGTATGAAAAGTTTTGACAGGTGGGGAGGGCGATGATATGATGAAAGGAGAAGTCTTTTCTCGAAAAAGAGGTAACAAGGGAGGGGTTCTGCCGTGTTAAGTGGTATTAGTATTCTATACCTAGTGCTGCTTTTTCTTTGCCTGGTTGCCTCCGCGTTCTTTTCCAGTGCCGAGACCGCCTTTATTTCGTTGCCCAAGACGCGGGTGAAGCACATGGTAAGCACCGAGGTCAGACGTGCCGAGCGGGTGGAAAGGATGACGGAGCAACCGGAGAGGCTGCTGGCGACGGTTCTGCTTTGCAACAACTTCGTTAATGTAGCCGCCGCAGCCCTGGGCACTGCGGTGGCGGTATCCATCTGGGAGGGCAATATTGGGATACTTATCGCTACCATAGTTGTGACTATACTGCTCTTGATCTTCGCTGAGGTAACGCCAAAAACCTTTGCCATCAGACACCCGGAGCGACTGGCTTTGCTCTACGTCTACCCCCTGGAGGTCATCACTCTGATCGTCTACCCGTTAGCTTCCGGATTGGGCTGGCTCGGCTCAGTGCTCGCCGGGGGCCAGGGTAGTGTGCCCAAGTCGCTGGTGAGCGAAGAGGAGGTCCGCAGCATGATCTCCGTGGGGCGTGAGGAGGGCACCTTTGAGAAGGCTGAGGCTGAGATGCTACATAATGTATTCGATTTCGGCGATCGCAGCGTCCGCGAGGTGATGACCCCGCGACCCGAGGTTGGCTGGATCGAGGAGGGGATTAAGCTAGCCGATTTCCTGGCCATCTATGCTGAATCCCCTCACACCCGCTTCCCCGTTTATCGGGACAGTATCGATAATGTGGTCGGCATCCTGTCGATAAAGGATGTGCTCATGGCTCAGGCCAAAGGCTCGCTAGATAAAGAGAGCGTGATCGATGAGCTAGTGCGCCCTGTTCGCTTTGTTCCTGAGACGAAGAGCATCGCCCAGCTTTTCGCTGAGATGCAATCCCAAGGCTACCATATGGTGGTCGTCGCCGACGAGTACGGTGTCACCAGTGGTATTGTGACCATGGAGCAACTGGTGGGCGAGATCGTGGGGCGACTTGGGGATGAACTTATTACCGAAGCGAAGGATTTCGAGTTTATCGACGAGCAGACGGTTCAAGTCGATGGCAGCATGCGGGTGGAAGATGCCAACGAAGAGCTGGATTTAGGACTGCCCCAAGGCGATTACGACACTGTAGCCGGATTTGTTCTCAACCGGCTCGGCTATATCCCCAAAGAAGGGGATCAGTTGCGCTATAACGGGTTGAAGTTGGTAATCATGGAGATGCGCGGACTGAAGATCGAGAAGGTTCTGGTGACCAAGGAGTAATATGCAACGGCTGCGCATCACCTTTTCCCGTGGCGAGGAAGTCAAATACATTGCCCATCTCGACATAATGCGCCTCTGGGAAAGAGCGCTGCGGCGTGCCGGGATCCCGATAGCCTACTCCCAGGGATTCAGCCCTCACCCCAAGATCTCTATTGCCGCCCCGTTACCCATCGGGATCACCAGCGACAGCGAACTGATGGACATTCACTTGAGGAAGAGAGTCTCTCCTTACTTCTTCATTAAGACAGTGAGTGCGCAATTACCTATAGGCATCGGCCTATTAGGGGTGGAGCAGGTGGCACTGACATTGCCATCGCTGCAATCACAGATGAGACAGACTGAGTACCGCGTTGAATTGGAGACCGATAAAGGGCCTCAGGAAGTGGGGGAGGTGCTTTACTCCCTCCTAGCAGCGAAACAGTTGCCTTGGCAGCATGAGCGGGACACCGGGATCCGCCGCTATGACCTTCGCCCTCTGGTAAATCACATCTGGCTCATTGACTGTCATGAGTCGCGGTGTACCCTGGGGATGCGCCTGCGCAACGATAGCACTGCTACTGGGAGGCCAGAGCAGGTGGCTTTGGCCCTGGGCTTCCCCAATCGCCCAAGATCGGTTCACCGCACTAAGCTGATCCTGGCAGGCGGGTAGTATGGTGGAGCTAGATCTGGAAAGGCAGGAGAGGGCTAAAGCTTACGCTAAGATTGTGCGTCGCCTCTCCTTTTTCGAGCTGGGCCTCGGTGGTATTTTCATCCTAGTATTGTTGCTTACCCCGCTCTCTGCTGGCCTTCGAGACCTGTTGGATTTTCCACAGCCTTTGAGGGTTGCCCTTTACTTAGCCACCCTGATGATAGGCTACGGGATAGTGACTGCCCCTCTCAGCTTCCACGGAGGGTTTACGCTCCCCCACCGCTTCGGCCTCTCGGTGCAAAACATCAGGGGCTGGCTTCTCGATGAGATCAAGGGAGGGACGTTGGGTTTTCTCCTCGGGATCGTGGTCATGGTTTTTTTATACTGGCTTCTGGGGAGCTTCGATCTGTGGTGGCTGATGGCGGCGGCGTTTGTCATTCTACTCGCCGTGGTGATGACCAATCTGGCCCCGCTCATTATCGTGCCCCTTTTCTACAAATTGGAGCCCCTCGCCGATGAGGGCCTGAAGGAGAGGCTGGTGCGCCTTGCACAGAGGGCTAAGACGAGAGTGAGGGGCGTTTTCACTATAAATCTGAGCAGCAAAGCCACTACCGGCAATGCCGCTCTCATGGGGCTGGGAAATACCAGGCGCATCGTCATTAGCGATACCATACTCGATCAATACTCCCCGGAGGAGATCGAGGTGATAATGGCTCATGAGTTGGGGCACCATGTCCATCGCGACATCGCCAAGCTCATCGCCCTTGAGTCAGCGACCATTGTGGTGGGATTCTACCTAGTGCACCTGGTGCTGAAGGCTAGTGTACCCTATTTTGGCTTCAACGGCGTTGCCGACGTGGCCGCCTTTCCCTTGCTTGCTCTGGTTCTGGGCGCCTTCGCCCTTCTTCTCAATCCGTTAACCACTGCCTACAGTCGCTACATCGAGGGCTCTGCTGATGAGTATGCCCTGAACCTGACTGGCAATACCGAGGGGTTTATCGCGGTGATGACCAAGCTTACCAACCAGAATCTATCCGAGGCGCAGCCCAGCCGCTGGGTAGAGCTATTTTTCTATGACCATCCTCCATACTTTAGGAGGGTGGCTCGGGCCCGTCGTTATGAGGAAGGAGCAAAATGAGGCTTATTTTAGCCAGGCACGGCGAAACCATGTGGAATCGGGAGAATCGCATTTTAGGGCACACCGAGATCGAGCTAACCGAAAAAGGCAGGAAACAGGCGGAGAGGTTGGCTTTAGCGCTCAAGGATGAGAAGGTGACCGCCATCTACTCCAGTCCCCTACGGCGCGCCCGAGAGACGGCCGATGAAATCGCCCGCTTTCATCAACAAGAGGTGGTGCCCGATGATGGTCTCAAGGAGCTGGATGCTGGAGAGCTGGATGGGCTGACCTTTGATCAGGTCATGGAGCGCTATGGCAAGTTTTTGGAGGAGTGGCTGAAGGATATCCCATCGTTAAAGATGCCCGGCGGCGAGTCCGTGGCCGAGCTCGATGAGAGGACCTGGGCCACGGTGGAGAGAATAGTAAACGAGCACCCCGAGGGGGTGGCTGTCCTGGTCAGCCATAGCTTTGTCATCATGAGCATCATCTCGAGGGCATTGGGGATGAGCATTTCCAATTTCAGAAGGCTGAGGCTAGGTGTGGCCTCCATAAGCATCCTCAACTTTGGCAAACGAGGTATATCCCTGTTGCAGTTCAATGATACCTGCCATTTACAGGGGATCGATTGATGGAAAGCGTAAAGCAGCGTGTTTTTGAGTTCATTCAAAAAGAGGGGCTTATCCGGGGCGAAGAGATCCTTTTGGTCGGTGTCTCCGGCGGCCCGGACTCCGCGTGCCTGCTTCATATCCTTTGCCAGCTTAAGGAGTCCCTCGGGGTCGGCCTTCATGTGGCACATCTCGACCACATGCTGAGAGGCGCCGATTCCGCTGCCGACGCCGGCTATGTCTCCCATTTAGCGCAGCGCTTGGGGATTGCAGCCACTGTGGAGCAACGCGACGTTAAGGCCTACCTAGAGGAGCATCGCCTCTCGGTGGAACAGGCAGCCCGGGAGGTGCGATATGATTTCTTCTGTGAGGTGGCGCAATCCATCGGGGCCAAACGCATCGCTTTGGGGCATACTCAGAACGATCAGGTGGAGACCATACTGATGCACCTAATACGCGGTACCGGCATCACGGGACTGCGGGGGATGCAGCCAATTACCGCATGGCAAAGGGGGAGAGACAACGCTTTGTTAGTTGTGAGACCTCTTTTGGAGGTCACCAGAGCGGAGACCGAGGAATACTGCCGTGCCTACAATCTTGAGCCAAGGAGCGATTTTTCGAACCTTTCGCCCGATTTTTTAAGGAATCGCCTTCGTCATGAACTGATACCTTTCCTTCATAGGTATAATCCTAACGTAAGCGCTGCCCTGTTGCGCACCGCTCGTGCTGCCGCCGATGACCTCTCCTTCCTTGAGGCCCAGGTCTGCCAAACATGGAAACAAGTGGTAACCGAACAGCCCAACGGCATCCTTCTCGATAGCAAGGCACTGCTCTCGCTTCACCCATCGCTCCAGCGGCACCTTCTGCGCCGGGTTTTGGGCCAGCTATTGGGGAACCTCACCGATATCGAGTCCATTCACATCGAAAAGATGATGGAGGCCCTGTCGAAGCCGGTGGGTAAAAGGCTCTCTCTACCCCAGGGTCTGTTCTTCGACGTAGGGTATAACACTTGCCTGGTGACAAGAGGTATTTTTGATACATGCCCGTTCCCCCCTTTGGAAGGGGAGCAGAAACTGAACGTGCCTGGAGATACGATGCTACCTGGCTGGAGGGTGAGGGCAAGTATCGTCCCGCCTGGGGAAAGGGCTGAAGGCTTCAAGGCATGTCTCGACCTCAATGAGGCCGGGAGCGACTTGGTGGTTCGACCTCGCAAGTCTGGCGACCGATTTCAGCCATTGGGAATGGGTGAACCCAAGAGGCTTCAGGATTTCATGGTCGATGCTAAGATCCCCCGCTGGTGGCGTGACCGCGTGCCATTGGTCTGCTCCCCCGATGGCATCCTGTGGGTGGTGGGCTGGCGCATCGCCGAGCGGGTCAGGGTCAAAGATACCACTGACCAGGTTCTTCTTATTGAGTTTCAGAGGTTATAGTATCTCTCTCCGGTCGCCAGCGGAGCCAAAGCGCGAGCCCTATAGTCACCAGCGCCCCTACTGCAATGTAGATCTCCATCTGAAGTACGGTGAGATACCCCGCCTGCACGAAGAGGATGCCATAGTTAAGCACGAAGTGGAGGAAGGCGGCCAGCAGATAGAACTGCCACCACTTGCCTTTGAAGAGCCCGTAGGCAGCGATTGCGGTAGCGCCGATATGGAAGGCCACGGCAAAGAACCTTTCCCAGAAGCCAAGTAGCGCCTGGAAACCCAGAAGCTCCACCGTGCCCCAGCTCCAGCCGGCGGCGAATATGGTGTTAAGCGCCCACTGCGCCTCGAAGATGCCAAAGCCGGCCCCGGCTATGGCCCCTATGACCAGCGCCAACTTGGCCTCTTTGGGACGTCTCCACCTCATGTAGACCAAGGGCGGCAGGAGCTTGGCTGCCTCCTGCACCAGACCGGTGAGGAGGATGGCCGGCATACCGGCGAGCAGGATCCAGCCTAGGAGGGTATCCTCGCTCCAGAAGTGGTTCAGCGCCTCTCCAATCCAGGTCTGTAGAGGGATTTGAATGAAGCTTACGGCGGCCAGGGTGAGAAGGGCGCTGGAGACGAAGACCAAGAGCAGGGACGCTATGAAAGTGGGCAGGCGAAGCCCCAACCTCCGCAGCGGCGGGGCCAAAGCGATGAGCCACACTGCGCCGAAGGCAAAGGCCAGACCGATACCCCAGACGCTGGGATTCCGGAAGAAAGAGACGATGAAGTCCCCGATTACTTGCGCCAATAATCCCCCTATGGCTATCTAGGGCTGTTCTGTCAGTAGAAAGAGGTTGACCCCGTTGTCGTATTTAATGAAGTAGTGTGGCTCGTCCACGCCGTACCAGATATGCTGAAGGACGCCTGCCGCGGAGAACTCCAGCTTGTAGCAATTAAAGCTCCCCGCCGGCGTAGTCACCACCTCTTCGCCGACCACAGTGACGGTGGCTTTCGGCGTCAGGGCATACGCGGGAACGACATTGGTATAGCTAGTGGTGTAGCCCACCTCAAAGGGAATGGTGCGGAGAAGGAAGAGGACCTCATCGTTATCGTAGGCGTCGTCGGGAATATCGAAAACACCGCTCTGTTCATCACCGTCGAGGGTAGCGGTAACGCTAACCTGGCCCCCGCTATAACTGGTTATGATATCCAGCACCCCATCAGGCGTCTGTATGGTCTGATTCCCGGAGATGGGCTTGAGATCGGCTGCACTGACATTCACGGTGATATGCTGGACTAGTTCTGGAGTAGTGAGCTCAAAATGCTGTATTAAGAGGTAGGTATTATTCGCCTTTTCAACTGATAGCTCGACACTGCCTATGGTGTTGCCATCCTGATCCGCGATGATATAGGTTGTCACTTCCTCATCGGGCCAGGGGATCTGGGAGATGGTGAGAGTCGTCACCACGGGGCAGCAGCCCGCTAGAGCGAGGCAAACAATGGTGAGCAGTGGTAGGATAAGCAGCGATTTTTTCATAATCCTCCTTTCACACCACCCGCTTCAGCCTTGGGTTTGGGGTGATGCCGGGGATACGGCCCCGCTTGGCGATAGGCCTTCCCTCTATCTCGTGGAGGTCGGCGGTGAAGTCGATGGGCCTGGCGCCGCTGATGTAGCTGCCCACGCCGAAGCCATCGACGGGGGCGCCGTTCTCCCGAAAGTATCTTATTCGCTCTGGGTCAAGGCCCCCGCTAACGAAGATAGTCACATCCTTGAAGCCGGCCAAGTCGAGCCGTGCTCTAACCTCTTTGACCAGGTCAGCGGTAACGCCTCCCCGCTCCGGTGGAGTATCGAGACGTACCCCCTGGAGGCGGCCGCCGAGCGCCTGGGCCACTATGACGCTCTCCTCAGCCTCGTCCTTGAAGGTATCGACCAGTGAGATGCGAGGCACCTCAGGGGGCATGTGCTTATCGAAGACCAGAGTTGCTTTTGCCGTGTCACCCATAATCAGGATCAGGGCATGGGGCATGGTGCCAGAAGGCTCGATGCCGGCGATTTTGGCGCCGGCGATGCTGGCGCAGCCGGTGCAGCCACCGACGGTGGCGGCGTATTCCATGATACCTGCGACCAAGGGGTGAACATGGCGAGCGCCGAAGCTGACAATCGGGATCCCCTGGGCGGCATCGATACACTCCCTGGCCGCCGTGGCCCAGCCACTACAATGGGCCAGGATGCCCAGCATGGCAGTCTCGTATAGGCCGTAGCTCTGGTATGGTGCTGTTATCCGCAGCACCACCTCCTTCCTCTCGAATGGCTCCCCATCTGAGAGTGCCCATACCTCACTACCCTGAGGCAACTCTGCAGAGAGCAGCGACTTTACCTCCTCCATGCCACAGAGGATCCCGGCCCTGGATGGGAAGATCTCCATAGTTGCCACCGGATTGATACCTTCTTCGCGCAAGATCTCTATCGTTCGGGCGAAGTAGATGTCGGCGGTCTCCCCTGAGAGGATAGCATCTGGGGTTTCGAATCTGGCTTTTTCGCCCTTTCGCGCCTCTTGAGTGCCAACCAGCTCTGCCCCCAGGGTCTTCTCCATATGTTCCAGGGCAAAACGGTGCGCCCTTTCATCGAAGGAGGCGACGCAATCGACGGGCACTTGTACTTCATAGTCGCGGTTTCTGGCATTGGCCACGGTATGCATCACGCAGATATGAGTGCACACGCCGCAAACGATCAACTTCTCCGGTCGTAGCGCCTTCAACCTGTCCTCTAGGTCGGTCCCGAAAAAGCCGCTATAACGCTTTTTGGGGATGATCTCGCCCCGATATTTGGCGAGCTCAGGGATGACCTCTGACTCCGGTGTTCCCTCCATGCAGTGAGGGGGGAACATCTTGAACTCAGCGTCATCGGGGTCATGATGATCGCAGATAAAGAATATTCTGGAGCCCTTCTCTATCTCTTGCTCCAGGAGCCTCTGAATATTGGGGATGATACGGCGTGCCCTTTCACCACAGTAGAGCGGATTGCCCTCCTCGAGAAAGCCGCGTAACATATCTACGACAAGAACAGCGTTTGGCATAGCTTCCACGCTCCTCCGCTTTAGTTAGATACAATCTTAATACATCTAGGGGAAAAGTCAAGCTAGCCTGGGGGACCAAGACGGCTTCAGAAGCAAGATAAGTGCTGTGGCAACAAGGGTGGCAATGATGAAGATGATAAAGGCTAAATCATAGCTTCCAGTAATATCGAAGATATATCCAGCCATTGCAGGACCTCCAACAAAGGCCAGGGTGACAAAGACCCACAGCCCGCCATAGATTGCGCCGAAGGAGGTCAACCCGAAATACTGGCTCACTAGCAGTGGCTCCAGGGCAAACATCCCTCCCATAGCCAAACCGAATATGATTACAAAGGCCCAAACCATAGTCATCGACCCAGATGCTAGGAGGAGTGCTAGTCCCCCTATCTGAAGAAAGAAGCAGAAGCTGATCACATATTTTATCGGCACCCTGTCCACGATACAACCCGCTATCACCCTGCTGATAATGCTTGCCCCTATTGTAAGTGCCAGGATCGTTGATGCCATCTGAGGCGAGACCTCTTTATCTTGGAGGAAGGGGATGAGGTGGGTCAGCACGGAACCCGCGCCCACAAAGGCCAGACCCAATGCCCCGACGATGAGCCAAAAGGTTTTCGTTCTCAGGGCTGCTGACAATGTCCAGGCGGGGCCAGCTTGGGCATCACCTGTCGACGGCATTTCGACTTGCTCTTTTCCCGGAGGTTTGCCATCAGGTAAAAGCCCCATCTCCTCAGGCTTCCCTCTAATAATAAATATGCTCAGGGGGATGAGAACAACGCAGATTATGAGGCCCAGGATGTGGTAGGCCGTGCGCCAGTCCAGGGTGGCGATGAGGTAGCTTGCTAAGGGCAGCATGAGCAGCCCGCCCAGGCCGAAGCCGGTCAGGGTAATGCCCATCGCTAGACCTCTTTTCTCCACAAACCAGTTCGACACCGACGTAGCTACCGGTATATTGAGGATGCCGACCAATCCCAGCGCCATGATGAAAGTGATGACATAAAAGTACCATATGGCATAAGGGCCCCAACCAGGGTTGGTCAGGCCTAAGAGGGCAAAGGCGCCACCGGTGACCAAGGCCCCTATGGCCATCACCGCCCTCGCCCCATATTTATCAACCCATGAGCCTATCAGGGGACCGGCCAGCCCAACGAGGCCGGCGATGGTCATCGCCAGGGACAACTGACCTCTGGACCAGCCAAACTCATCGATAAGGGGGATAAAGAAGGCGCCAAAGGTATAGAAGCCTATGCCTCCGGCCAGCAGGAGGCTTGCCATGCCTACAGCAACGATCCACCAACCGTAAAAGATGCTATATCGGGGCACTTTTCCCTCTCGAAGTTATTGGAGGGAGCGAAACCGCATTCTCAGCAGGCCATTTAGGTCGTCCAAGACTGTCCTGGGGATGGAGACCCTTGAGTCTGGGTCCTCGATCCAAGTGACCGGCACATCCTTGATCCGATAGCCCTTTTTCTCGGCGAGGATAAGAAGCTCGGTATCGAAGAACCACTCTTGATCCTGGATAAGCGGTACCAGCTCGTGAGCCGCTTTAGCGCTCAAGGCTTTGAAGCCGCACTGGGCATCGGAAAATTTCGTTCTGAACATGGCCCTGATCAGGGCATTATAGCTTCTAGAGGTAAATCCACGCTTAAAAGAACGCCTCACCGATGAGCCAGGCGCCAGCCGGGAGCCAACGGCGATGTCATAGCCCTCTTCGATCGCTCGGATGAGCTTTGGGAAGGCTCCGAGGTCTGTGGACAGGTCGACATCCATATAGCTTACTATGTCGGCATCGCTCTCAAGCCACGCTTTGCGCAATGCCCGACCTCGCCCCTTTTCATCCAGATGGATGGAGACGACACCGGGATGCTCTTGCGATAGGACCTGTGCTACTTCCCATGTTTTGTCGGTGGAGGCGTTATCGGCGATGACGATTCTCCACTCTTGGGCCAGGTTTTGCTCCAGAAACCCCCGGAGGGTGGCTACGCTTTGAGCAAGGACGTGCTCTTCATTATAGACTGGAACAACAACATCTACGGAGGTCACTCATCCCCCACCAAGCCTGGTCTCGAACCGCTGGCTGAACTCGTGGCTGAGGATGCTCATGAGGAAGCCATCGTGGTACTTGCCTTTGATGAAATAGCGCTCCCGGACCACCCCTTCCTTGACAAAGCCGCACTTCTCATATGATTTGAATGCTCTGAGGTTGTAATCCTGGGTGTGCAGGTAGACGCGGTGAAGGCCCAGCTCATTGAAGAGGTAGTCTAGAAAGATGATCATGGCCTCGGTGCCGTAGCCCTTATCCCAGCAATCCTTTTCCCCGATGAGAATGCCGACCTCGGCCCGGCGGTGCCTTCGGTCCAGGTTGAAGTACATCATCAGCCCGATGGGCCTTTGCCCCTCGTCCTCGATAATGAACCACCTCCCGTAATCAGTGGCCTCCAGCGACTTGGAGAAGTGGCGCTCCAGCTCGGCCATCGATACCATAGAGCCGGGAGAAGCCCAGTAATACATCACATCCTCATCGTTGAACCACTGCCACACTCTAGGCAAATCTTCCCGCTCCAGAGAGCGTACCCGAACCTTATTACCCTTAAGCATCGCTAAAGCCTGACGTCAATGCTTGAAATGGCGCATGCCGGTGAAAACCATCGCCATGTTATACTCATCGGCCACCCTAATGGCCTCGTTATCGCGCACCGAGCCTCCGGGCTCGATAATAGCGGTAACCCCCCCTCTGGCGGCGAGCTCAACGCCATCGGGGAAGGGGAAGAAGGCATCCGAGCCCAGAACGCTGCCGCGGGCCCGATCGCCCGCTTTTTTCAGGGCGATCTCCACGCTATCCACCCGGCTCGGTTGTCCGGCCCCCATACCCAAGAGGGTAAGGCCTTTGGCTAATACGATGGCATTAGATTTTATGTGCTTCACAGCGCGCCAGGCAAAGAGGAGGTCTCTAACCTCCTCATCGGTTGGCTCACGCTTGCTCACCGTGCGCATGGGCACACTATCGGCGGTGAAGTCGGCGGTCTGGGCGACAAACCCCCCACCGCTCACCCGGCGAAACTCCAAAGCGGCCATCCTGCCCCCAACCCCCGCTATCTTGAGGATGCGCATATCCCCCTTCCTCTTCAGCAGGGAAAGGGCGTCTTCATCATAATCAGGGGCGAGGATGCCATCGAAGTGGGTCTTATTGATCTCCTGGGCAGTAGCCAGGTCTATCTTTCTATTGGAAGCCACTATGCCGCCAAAGGCGGAGACGGGGTCGCCGGCCAGTGCTCTGCGATAGGCCTCAGCCAGGTTATCATGGGAGGCCAGCCCGCAGGGGTTGGTATGCTTGATAATGGCGATGGTCGGGCCAGAGAAATCGCAGGCGGCCCGCAGGGCACCATCCATATCGAGGATATTGTTATAGGATAGCGCTTTCCCGGAAAGTTGGCTTGCCCCAGCTATGCCAGGCTCCCCCTCGCCGATGACTTCCTCTCTATAGAAGGCAGCGTGCTGGTGTGGGTTCTCGCCATAGCTGAGGTCCTGGACCTTCTTTAGGGAGATGGTCATCTCCTGTGGGAATATTTCGTCCTCGGGCCTGAGATAGCTGGAGATCGCAGTATCGTAGAGGGCCACATGCTGGAAGGCCTTCTGGGCTAGTTTCGTTCTTTCCGAGATGCTCACTTCACCCGAGCGTAGTTTCTCCAGAACTGGACTGTAGTCTTTAGGATCGACCACCACGATGACATGAGGGAAATTCTTGGCCGCAGCCCGGATCATTGTCGGCCCACCGATGTCGATGTTCTCCAGGGCTTCCTCCAGGCTTACCCCCTTCTTGGCTACGGTCTGGACGAAGGGGTAGAGGTTCACGGCCACCAGATCGATGGTTCCCATCCCCCTCTCCGCCAGTTGGGCCATGTGGCTTTCGATATCCCTTCGGGCCAGGATGCCGCCGTGGACTGCGGGGTGAAGCGTCTTCACCCGGCCATCGAGGATCTCGGGGAAGCCGGTCAGCTCCTCGACGCTATGCGTGGGCACTCCGGCTTCCTGTAGGGTCTTCTTGGTGCCCCCGGTGCTATAGATGTCCACTCCCAGCCCCCTCAGCCCCTGGGCGAAATCGACCAGCCCTGTTTTGTCGGAGACGCTCAGTATAGCGCGCACGGATGACCTCCTAAACTATGATTACCCTCTTCCTCCCCTTTTGTTCTATCACCTCGCCGATGAGTCGCGCGTTTGTCATCCTTCTCACCAACTCGTCGACATCGCTGGCGGAGCAGACTATCATCATGCCTACGCCCATGTTGAATACGCGGTACATCTCCTCATCATCGATATTGCCCTGTTTTTGAATGAGTGGAAAGATAGGGGGGGTCTCCCAAGACCCCCGCTCGATTTTGGCCGCCAGACCTTTGTGAAGGATGCGGGGCAGGTTGCCGGGAATACCTCCACCCGTAATATGGGCCATACCCTTAATAAGAGGGAGCAAAGGCTTAACCATTGGATAGTAGCAGCGGTGGGGCTCGAGAAGCTCCTCGCCCAGAGTGCGACCGAGATCGGGGTAGAAGCGGTTCAGACAGGAGGGGTCTTCATCGATGTTGAACACCTTCCGCACCAGGGAATAGCCATTGGTGTGAAGGCCGCTGGATGACAAGCCGATGATGGCATCGCCAGGTCTTATCCCTTTTCCATCGATGATCTTATCCCGTTCCACCACGCCCACGATGAAGCCCACTAAATCGTATTCCCCTTCCGGGTAAATACCGGGCATTTCCGCGGTCTCGCCACCAATTAGAGCGCAGCCTACCTCTCTCAAGGCTCCGGCCATTCCTCGAACAATACTCTCCACGATACTGGGCACAAGCTTGGCCATGGCGAGATAGTCCTGAAAGAAAAGTGGCTCAGCGCCGCAGGTGAAGATGTCATTTACGCAGTGGTGAACCAGGTCGCTGCCTATAGTGCTATGGTTATCAAGGGCGCAGGCAATCTTTAGCTTTGTGCCCACCCCATCGGCACTGGAGACAAGGACAGGCTCTTGATAGCCCTTAAGCTCGAAGAGACCGCCAAAGAAGCCGAGGTCGGTAAGGACCTCGGCTCTCTTGGTAACACGCGCCTCTTTTTGAATAATTTTTACAATCCTATCGGCGGCAGCGATATCGACGCCAGCTTTACTGTATACTGGGGTGCCTTTGGCGGTCAAAAGTCCTCCCCAACGGGCTCCAGAGCCAGCTTATCCATCTCAAGCTGCACCGGGACGGGGTAGTCGCCGGTGAAGCAGGCAAGACAGAAAAGCTCCCTCGGCAGCGCTACTGACTCGATAAGCCCTTCGATGCTCATGTAGCCAAGGGAATCAGCCCCGATGAACTGGGCGATCTCTGGGATCTCCTTATGAGCGGCGATGAGCTCCCACCTCGTTGCCATGTCGACCCCAAAGAAGCAGGGATAGCGAATGGGGGGAGCGCAGATTCGCATATGAACCTCCTTGGCCCCAGCTCTCCTAAGCATAGCGACCACCCTTGGCGTGGTCGTGCCCCGGACGATGCTATCATCGACAAGGACGACCCTCTTGCCCTCCAATGTCTCGGGAAGTGGGTTGAATTTGAGCTTGACGCCCAGTTCCCTTATCCTCTGGTCAGGCTCGATAAAGGTGCGCCCCACATAGCGGTTCTTCAACAACCCCTCGCTAAAGGGTATCCCCGACTGTATAGAGTATCCAATGCCGGCGGCTGTCGCCGAGTCAGGGACACCGATGACCACATCGGCCTCCACAGGGTACTCCTGGGCCAATCTCGCCCCCATCGCTTGCCTTGCCACGTAGAGACGCCGTCCCTGGATCACGCTATCGGGGCGGGCAAAGTAGATATACTCGAAAATGCAAAGCCCCCGCCTTCCTGCACCCTTTCCCCTATAGCTTCTCATCCCCGCTGTATCGATGACCACCACCTCGCCAGGTTCGACCTCGCGAATGAAATGAGCCCCTATATGGTCCAGGGCGCAGCTTTCGGAGGCGAGAACCCAGCCACCATCGAGGCGGCCGATGCAAAGGGGACGAACCCCTAACGGGTCGCGAACACCAAAGAGGGAATCTTTGGTCATGAGCACCAGGGAGTAAGCGCCTTGGAGCCTCTTCATCGCATCCTTGATCCTGTCAACCCATGTCTTTTTCGCTGAGGAGAGGATCAGAAGGGCGATGACCTCCGAGTCCGTGCCAGTGGCGAAACTGTAGCCTCGTTCTTCAAGTTCCTGACGTATGTACTGCGAATTAACGATATTGCCGTTGTGTCCAAGGGCGATCCTGTCTGATGCATTCTCGACCACTATAGGCTGGGCATTCGCCGAGCGGCTGGAGCCAGTCGTTGAATAACGATTGTGGCCGATAGCTATATTGCCCCACAGTCGGCTCAAGACATCTTCATCGAAGGCCTGAGAAACCAGTCCCATTTTGGTGTGCACATGAATCCGCTCGCCATCAGCGGTGGCGATCCCTGAACTCTCTTGACCGCGATGTTGCAGGGAAAAAAGACCGAAGAAGGTGAGCCTGGCTACATCCTCACCCGGGGCATAAACCCCAAAAAGGGCACAGCTCTCCTTCAACTTCTCATTCACCACTTATATTATATTCTCTCTTTCCTCCAGACTCAATCCCTGCAAAGCTGTGCCCCAAGCCAGTTCAGTGCGCCGTCGATGGCCCTTTCTTCGAGGCGCAGCCGATGCCCGGCTCCTTCGATGCTCAGGAACTCCTTGGGCTGGCCCGCCCTGTGGTATAGCTCCCTGGCGCTCGATGGATCGACGACCTCATCCTCGGTGCCGTGTATGATCAAGAGAGGCCTTGGCGATATCTTTTCGATCCAATTCAACGGGCTCACTTGTGCAAAGCCATCAACCCATCCATCTATAGAAGGGGGGAAATTTTGGTCCCTTATTATCCCGACATTTCTAAAATGCTCGATAGCGGATTTGGCCCGCTCAGCATCGGCAGCGAAGCGAAACTTGGTGGGGCAGGCGCAGGTGATAAGGGAGAATACCCTATGGTCTTTTGCCACAACGTAGACGGAGACGGCAGCCCCACCACTAAAGCCCATTACGGAGATCTTACCCCGATCCACTTCGCTCATAGTGCAAAGATAGTCTAGAACGATTTCCAGGTCCCTGGTCCAGCCTAGGATGTCGAAATGGCCCCCGCTGTCGCCTGTTCCTCTAAAGTTGAATATCAGGGTCACAAAACCTGCTCTACATAACCTCTGGGCAAGCGCAGGATAACCTCCATCGCCCGGGGTCGGAGTTCCTCTGGGGACGCCGTGGCACAGGCAGATAGCGGGGCTCGGTTGCTGTTCCGGGATATACACCCGTCCCAAAAGTCTGAAGCCTTCCACTTCAAAGGAAATATCCCTCTTATCCATGGCTACACCTTTAATAGAACGAAAAACTCGCGGTTTCCCGATGCCCCCAGAATGGGCGATGGGGTGAGCCCCTTGATCCTGAACCCCCTTCCGATTGCCCAGGAGATAAACCTCCCCAGGACGCGGGCATGAAGCGATGGGTCCTTGACTAGTCCCCCCTTGCCTACCTGACTACGCCCCACTTCAAACTGAGGCTTGACCAGACAGATGATTCGTCCGTCCGGCTTCATTAGCTGGGCGACAGTGGGCACTACCTTTTCCAGAGAGATGAAAGAGAGGTCTACGGTGGCCAAGCCTACAGGTTCGGGCACAGAGAAAGGGTAGCGGGCGTTGACTCTCTCCATCACCACCACTCTAGGGTCAACCCTCAATCTATAGTCCAGTTGCCCATAGCCGACATCGACGGCATAAACCCGAATCACCCCTCGTTTAAGGAGACAATCGGTGAAGCCCCCGGTGGAGGCGCCCACATCGAGGGCTACTTGAGAATCTACATCGATTTGAAACCGATCCAGGGCGTGAGCAAGTTTGAGCCCTCCCCTACTCACGAAGGGGGGTTTTTGCAGCATGCGAATCGCGACGTCCTCACGCACCAAGGTGCCCGGTTTTGTGGCTAACCTTTCATTGGCCAGAACCTCACCTGCTATGATCAGGGCACGTGCATTCTCGCGGCTCTCAGCAAGCCCCCGTTCCACCAACAGAAGATCGAGTCGCCGCATTCTGTTTCTAGCATAAGCGTCCCAAGGTTAGTAGTCAAGTCAAGATCGAGCGTAACGCTTGACAGACGCATTAAATAATGGTAAAGTAACAAGTTAGTTATTCAACGGCTAGCCGGGTAGAGGTCGAATGGCCTAAGAGACCGGGCTTACACCCATTAGGCCGGCTCAGCTATAAGGCTTTCGGCCTTTAACTATGGCTTGGAGGGACAAGTGCCTACTGTTAACCAACTCATCCGTAAAGGGCGCAAAAGGGTTAGTAAGAAGACGAAGGCCCCTGCGCTGCATTTTACCCATAATACCCTAAAGGGCAGGATGGAGTGGGGGCAGGGATCACCCCAGAGGCGTGGTGTATGCACCCAGGTCAAAACGGCGACCCCAAAGAAGCCCAATTCTGCTTTGCGCAAGGTGGCTCGTGTTAGGTTAACTAATGGCATGGAGGTGACCGCCTACATTCCAGGGGAGGGTCATAGCCTCCAGGAACACTCTGTAGTGCTCCTTAGGGGAGGGCGGGTAAAGGATTTGCCTGGGGTAAGATATCATATTATTCGCGGCGCTTTAGATGCCGCAGGCGTGGAAGATAGGCAGCAGAGCCGCAGCAAGTACGGAACAAAGCAGCTCAAGCGCGCCGGTGGAGGGTAAAATGCCGAGAAGAGCACGGGCAACAAAAAGGGTGATTCCCCCTGACTCTCGGTATCATAGCGTAATCGTGGCCAAGATGATCAATAAGGTAATGACCCGGGGCAAGAAGAGCACCGCGGAGCGGATCGTTTATGAGGCTCTGGACATCGTTGCCGAGCGGGTCAAGGGAGACCCTGTGGATACCTTGAATGAGGCGATCAAGAACGCGACTCCACTTCTCCAGGTTAAGCCGCGCCGTGTTGGCGGAGCGACATATCAAGTGCCTATCGAGGTGAGGCCCGACCGCGGTCTTTACTTGGCCATGAGATGGCTGGTGTGGTCGGCGCGGGCCCGCGCGGGCAAGTCCACGGCAGAGAAGCTGGCAGCTGAGGTCTTAGATGCTGCACAGCGACAAGGGGCGACCATTAAAAAGCGTGAGGATACTCATAGAATGGCGGAGGCAAATAGGGCCTTTGTGCACTATCGGTGGTGAGGAATATGCCCAGGTCATTCCTTTTGGAGCGAATTAGGAACATTGGAATTATTGCACATATCGATGCCGGCAAGACAACGGTTACCGAAAGGATGCTCTACTACACCGGTCGCACCTATAAGCTTGGCGATGTGGATGATGGAACGGCGGTGATGGACTGGATGGCACAGGAAAGGGAGCGGGGGATCACCATAACGGCCGCGGCAACCACATGCTATTGGTTGGATCATCGTATTAACATTATCGATACCCCGGGGCATGTGGACTTCACTGCCGAGGTAGAGCGCAGCCTTCGTGTCCTCGACGGGGGAATTGTAATTCTCGACGCAGTAGCCGGCGTTGAGCCCCAGTCGGAGACGGTTTGGCGACAGGCTGACAAGTACGGAGTTCCCAGGATTTGCTTCGTCAACAAGATGGATCGTATCGGTGCCGATTTCTACCGCACGGTGGACATGATAGGGGAGAGATTAGGCGCTAATGCCTTAGCCATTCAGTTGCCCCTGGGTGCTGAGGCCTCGTTTGAGGGCATTATCGACTTGGTAGAAAGAAAGGCTTTGATATTTACCGAGGGCCCAGATGCAATGCCTACAGAAAAAGCCGTTCCTAAGGACTATGAAGAAGCCTGTAATAAATATCATGATGAGATGGTTGAGAATCTTGCCGATGTCGATGAAACACTGATGGACATTTATCTAGCGGGCGGTACCATCGATGCCTCATGTATTAAGGAGGCTTTGCGAAGGGCGACCATAGCAAACAAGGTAGTGCCCGTTCTCTGTGGCAGCGCCCGGAGGAATAAGGGTATCCAGCCTCTGCTGGATGCTGTTGTCAGCTATCTTCCTTCACCCGGGGAGGTGCCACCGGTTGTGGGCATCGATCCTAGAAGTCACAAGGAGCTTGAGCGCTCCGCCACCGACAGCTCGCCATTTTCCGCCCTAGCTTTCAAAATAGTCTCCGACCCTTTTGTTGGCCGATTGGTCTATTTCAGGGTTTATTCGGGGTCGGTGGAGGCCGGGTCTCAGGTCTACAATACGAGGAGGGAGCACAGAGAAAGAATCGGGCGACTGCTTCAAATGCATGCCAACCGTCGTGAGGAGGTCAAGAGGGTTGAAGCTGGTGACATCGCTGCCGCTTTTGGCTTGAAGGACACCTTCACCGGTGATACCCTATGCCATCCCAATGCGCCCATTATCCTAGAGACAATTAGCTTCCCTGAGCCGGTGATTTCGGTGGCTATCGAGCCCAAGACCAGGTCTGACCAGGATAGGTTGGGCGGCGCCCTGACAAAACTGTCTGAGGAGGATCCCACCTTCATCACCCGATACGATGAAGAGACGGGACAAACGATCATCTCAGGCATGGGCGAGCTCCACCTTGAGGTTGTCACCGAGAGGCTACTCCGCGAGTTTCGGGTGGGAGCAAATATTGGCAGGCCCCAGGTTGCCTATAAGGAGACCATCACCGTGCCGGTTAAGGCCGAGGGGAGGTTCATCAGGCAATCCGGCGGCAGAGGCCAATACGGGCATGTCTGGATCGAGCTTTACCCCGGTGAGCGCGGGAGCGGCTTTGAGTTTGTGAATCGAATTCAGGGCGGGGTTATTCCCAAAGAATATATCCCCCATGTAGCGAGCGGGATCAAGGAGGCCACGGAAAGTGGCGCTTTGGCCGGTTACCCTCTGATTGACATAAAGGTTGCCCTATATGATGGCAGCTTTCACGAGGTCGATTCCTCAGAGATGGCTTTCAAGATAGCAGCCTCTATGGCCTTGAAGGATGGGGCCAGAAGGGCTAAGCCCATCATCCTGGAGCCCACCATGATGATTGAAGTAGCAACCCCCGAGGAATTCTTGGGCGATATCATTGCCGACCTCAACTCCAGGAGGTGTCAAGTCAGTGCTATCGAATCCTTGGGCAGCATGAAGATAGTCCGTGGCTTTGTTCCCCTCGCTGAGACCTTCGGTTACGCTACCGACCTGAGGTCAATTAGCCAGGGGAGGGCTAACTATTCTATGGAGTTTCATAGCTACGAGGAGCTGCCGCCAAATCTGGCCGAGCAGCTCATTTCCAAGGTGAGGGGAAGATAGGATGCCCAAGCAAAAGATTCGCATAAAGCTGAAGGCCTTCGACCACAGAATATTGGATCAATCGGCGAACCAGATCGTGGAGGCGGCTGAGCAAACGGGTGCCAAGGTGGCGGGGCCGATCCCCCTGCCGACCCACATCAAGAAGTTCTGCGTCATTCGCTCCCCCCATGTGGACAAAGATTCCAGGGAGCAGTTCGAGATTCGGACCCATAAGCGCCTCATCGACATCCTGGAGCCTACATCGAGGACCATCGATGCCCTGACCCGGCTGAACCTTCCAGCAGGGGTTGACATAGAGATCAAGCTTTAAGGGCATGGTTGGGCGGCGCGACAGATAACTGAAGGGGTTAAGACAGGGAAAAAGGTTATAGTACGAAAAAGTTCGAAAAAGATGATCGAAGGAATTATCGGAAAAAAGATCGGGATGACTCAGGTATTCGGGGAGGATGGCCGAGTGGAGCCTGTTACCGCCATCGAGGCCGGACCCTGTTTTGTAACCCAGATCAAAAGGATAGATAAAGAGGGCTACGAGGCCGTCCAGCTTGGTTTTGACATAGCGAAACGGCTTAACCTCCCGGAAAAGGGCCATCTTAAGAAGGTAGGCATGCTCAAGCACCTTAGCGAATTTGAGGTATCAGACATCGACTCCATCGAGGTGGGGCAGAAGGTTGATGTAAGCATATTTAATGCCGGTGACCTCGTCGATGTCACCGGCATATCCAAGGGGAAGGGTTTTGCCGGCGTGGTGAAGCGCTACCACTTTAGCGGCGGTCCCAAAACCCATGGTCAGTCTGACCGCCATCGCGCCCCGGGCTCAATAGGAGCCGGCACCACTCCGGGGAGGGTTTTTAAGGGCTTGAAGATGCCCGGCCATATGGGAAATGAGAGGGTAACGGTGCGCCGCCTCAAAGTGGTTCAGGCTGATGCCGACCGCAACCTGCTCCTGGTTCGCGGAGCAGTTCCCGGCAGCAGGAAAGGGCTGGTAACCATCAAGAGGTCGAGTAGATAGTGATGAGCTGTGTTTAGGTTCGCAATCGCCAACGCCTTCCGCAGAAAAGGGATCGCCATTTTCGCCATCCTGGGGACCGCCTTAGGCATTGCCCTGATGACGGTCTTGCTCAGCATCTCCGATGGCATGGACCGGCAGATGAGCGAGACGATGAACGAGTTGGCGGGAACTATCATGGTCTCCCCCTGGGATGCCCCCCCGGCCATGGGTCTGGGTGGCGGGGGGACCCCGTTGCCGCTTTCCTATGTTGAGGAAATGGATGGGATAGAGCATGTGGAGGCGGTTTCTTACACCGTTACCGCTTTTATTCCCCAGAGTGTTCTCGACCTGGGCAACCCCATGGGGATTACGATAGACGGCATCGATCCGGAGAGGGATGCCGTGATGAATGGGGCCAACGCCTATATCATTGAGGGCAGCGCCATAGGGGGAGACGGAGAAGTCATCGTCGGGCAGACCCTGTGGGACGCTGAGGAGCGTGGGGGCGTTATGGGGCAAATGGGGCTTGACTTGCCTGACATCGGGGAAAGCTTCACCGTCCCTGTCCCTCCGGATAAGGAGGTCGAGCTAACCTTTGTAGGCATCTTTGAGACCGGGAATATGCTTACCGATATGAGCATATATACTTCGGCCGATACCGCCCGAGAGCTCAGCGGCCTGGCCGAGGATAGGGTTAATACGATCAGCGTCAGGGTGGATAGCGTGGACAATGTTGAGGATGTGGCGGCGGCCATGGAGGAGCAGTATGAAGATGCTGAGGTTCCCATCAGGATCCTGATGGCCAAGGATATGGTGGAGCAAATCAATGAAGCCATGGGAATCTTCCGTAGTTCCCTGTGGATCATCTCCCTGGTGGCAGCGATAGCCGGCGGGGTCTCAATATTCATCGTTATGCTTATCTCGGTGATCGAAAGGACAAAAGAGTTTGGCATCCTCAAGGCATCGGGCTGGTCTAATCGCAACATCATCAGCTCGGTAGTGGTGCAATCGATCACCGTTGGCCTGCTGGGCGCTGCTGCGGGGCTTGCCATTGGATATGGAGCCGGGCTGGGCATCGATAGCTATCTTAACGCGGAGATCGCTATTGTTACGGTGAGGCTGGTCGTCATCATCGGCGCTTTCGGGGTATTTATGGGGCTGGCCGGTGGGTTTTATCCAGCATTGAGAGCTGCCCGGGTGAGCCCTATAGAAAGCATGAGGGCATTATAGAGAGGGGTCATGGCAGAAGAACCTTATAATGAGCATGAGATTATTACCGAACTCCAGCGGAAGGTAGTTGAGCTGGAGAGATGCCTTGCCACGTCGACAGACGGGCGGGAAAACATTATAGCCGCCCAGAAGCTAACCAAGGTCTATGGCAGAGGCGCCACCAGGGTTGTTGCGCTCAAAGCGGTGGACCTCAGCATCAGAAAAGGGGAATTTGTCGCCGTGCAGGGGCCCTCGGGAAGCGGCAAGACCACCCTTCTCAATATGCTCGGTGCCCTTGATCGGCCCACCAGCGGACGGGTGTTCATAGATGGTATAGAGACGTCTGGGGTCCCTGAGAGGCAGCTTTACCAGGTGCGACGGGGAAAGGTTGGCTTCATTTTCCAGACCTATTATCTGGTGCCAACCCTTAACGCCCTGCAAAACGTGCTCATGCCCGTGCTACCAATAAGGGGGCGCAAACGGTATGAGAGAAGGGCGGTGCGGCTCTTGGAACTTGTGGGGCTTAAGGACCGCATGCGCCATAAGCCGGGGGAGCTCTCCGGTGGTGAGCAGCAAAGGGTGGCCATCGCCCGCGCCCTAATCTTGAATCCCGGCGTAATCCTTGCTGACGAGCCAACCGGCAACCTGGACACCAAAACTGGCGCTGAGATCATTGATATAATGCATCGGCTAAACGAGAAGCGGGGGAAAACCTTTATCATCGTCACCCACGATCGCCGCATCGCCGAAAGCGCTGAGAGGGTGCTCTACTTGAGGGATGGAATGCTATCTGATTTACCGACTGAGGGGGACTAAGGGGGTTTTGTGGTGCAGGTTCCCGTTTATAATATAGAGGGCCAGGTTGTCGATCACATAGATCTTAATGAGGCGGTTTTTGGAGTACCTCCAAACCAGGCGGTGGTGCACCAGGCCCTGGTGAGGCAGCAAGCTAATGCCCGCTTGGGAACGGCGAGCACCAAGACCAGAGCTCAGGTTTCCGGTGGGGGCCGCAAGCCTTTCCGACAGAAGGGCACCGGCCGGGCGCGGCGCGGAAGCTCAACGTCACCGCTTTTGAGGGGTGGCGGCGCGGCCTTTGGCCCGCATCCAAGGAGCTACCGCCAGGCGATGCCTAAGAAGATGCGCCGCCTCGCCGTAAGATGCGTTCTCTCGGCGAAGGTTGACGAAGGCGAGATCATCGTGGTGGATGAGCTCGCTTTAAGCGACCCCAGGACTAAGGAAATAGCTCGCATACTGGCAAATTTGGGGGTCGATTCCTCCGCCCTCATTGTCACCGCGGAGCCCGATCCAAATGTATATAAATCGGCACGCAACCTGGAGAGGACCGAGACCTTGCCCGCCAACCTGATAAATGTCGTCGATCTACTCTCTCACAGGATATTGATGATTACTGTAGCTGCGGTGAGAATGGTGGAGGAGATGTGGATGCCCAAGCAGAGGAGAGAGGCGCCGGTAGAGGCATGAAGGACGAAAAATGGAGATCCTAGAGGTACTTCGCCGTCCAATAATCACGGAAAAGAGCACTGCTCTCCAGGAGCGGGGCAAATACACTTTTGAGGTATTGCCCGATGCTAACAAGCAACAGATCAAACAGGCCGTGGAGCTGGCGTTTAAGGTTGAGGTGGATAAGGTCAATGTGATGACCATGCCCGCCAAGTGGCGTGGCCCGGGGAGAAGGCGGGGCAGAACCTCCCCGTGGAAAAAGGCGGTCGTCACCCTCAAGCCAGGGGATAAGATCGAGTTCTTTGAGGGGGTATAAGGAGACAGGTCTGGTAGAGAAGGCATTTTCCATCCTGTATAAAAAGCTATATTAGAAGAAGTGGTGAGGAAAGGTCGAAAAAGTGCCGCTGAAAGTATTTAAACCGACATCGCCGGGGCGAAGGGGTATGACCGGGTCCACCTTCGAGGAGATCACCAAGAAGGAGCCGGAGAAATCCCTTCTCAGACCCCTTAAGAAGAAGGCGGGCAGAAGCAATCAGGGCCGCATCACGGTGCGCCATCGGGGTGGTGGTGCTAAGAGGATGTATCGTATAATCGACTTCAAGCGGGACAAGCTGGGCATTCGAGGACAGGTGGCCGCCATCGAGTATGACCCCAATCGTTCTGCGCGTATCGCCCTCATCCATTACGCCGATGGGGAGAAGCGTTACATTCTGGCCCCGATCGGCCTCAAGGTAGGGGATACAATTATGGCCGGAGGCGATGCTGAGATTAAGGCCGGGAATGCCCTGCCCCTAAGGTTGATCCCCACAGGCACAGCGATCCATAATATTGAACTTCATCGCGGCAAGGGGGGGCAGCTCGTGAGGAGCGCTGGCGCTTCGGCTCAGCTTATGGCCAAGGAGGGTAGCTATGCCCTGGTGAGGATGCCCTCCAGCGAGATAAGGCGAATTCATATCGAGTGCTTTGCCACTATTGGGCAGGTAGGAAATGTTGACAATCGGCATATCAAGCTTGGCAAGGCAGGTCGGAGACGCAATCTGGGAAGGCGCCCTACAGTGCGCGGCTCGGCGATGACTCCCAGGGATCACCCTCATGGTGGTGGTGAGGGCCGCTCCCCTATTGGCCTGCCTGGCCCGAAGACCCCCTGGGGTAAGCCGGCGCTGGGCTATCGCACCCGCAGAAACAAGGTCACCGATAGCATGATTGTAAAGCGGAGAAAATAGGATTAGAAGGAAGTAGTGGTGCAGAAATCGCAGGCAGGACTTATTTAGTTTATTAGTGGAGCTTCAGCTGAACACATGGGAGAGGATTTAGAGGAGAGCTGAGCGAAGAGGACGGAAAAATGTCCAGATCATCCAAGAAAGGACCATTCGTTGACCCGAAACTTATAAAGAAGGTGGAAGCGATTAACCAGTCGGGTCAGAAGGCGGTGATCAAGACTTGGTCACGCTCATCCACCATCGTCCCCGAAATGCTCGGTCAGACCATCGGGGTGCATGACGGAAGGAGGCATGTGCCCATATTTATCACAGAGAATATGGTGGGGCATAAGCTGGGTGAGTTCGCCCTCACCAGAACCTTCAGAGGGCATTCCGCCAAGTCGGAAAGGGTTGCCACCATTAGGAAGAAGAAAAAGAAGTAGGCATTATGGAGGTACGGGCTAGCGCAAAATATATAAGGACATCGCCTCGAAAACTTCGCCCTATTGTGGATGTGGTACGGGGTAAGAAGGTGGACGAGGCCCTGGCTATTCTCAGGTTTCTTCCCTCGCCGTCAGCCGGGACTGTAGCCAAGGTAGTGAAGTCGGCTGCCGCCAATGCGGAGAACAACTTCGAGATGATGCCATCGGAGCTACGGATCGTTAATATCTCTGTCGATGAAGGGCCTAGTGTCAAGAGATATCGAGCCGGACCAAGAGGACGGGTAAAGCCGATCATCAAGCGCTCTAGCCATATCACCGTGGTAGTCAAAGAGGAGGAATAATTGGGGCAGAAGGTTCACCCTGTAGGATTTAGGCTCGGTGTGACCAAGGATTGGCAGGCTAAGTGGTATGCCGATAAGCATTATACCGAGTTTTTGCAGGAAGACCTGAAGATCCGGAAGCTCATCGAATCGAGGAGTAAGGAGGCCGATATATCTCGCGTTGAAATCGAGCGGGCCTCTAATCAGGTCACAGTCACCGTCTATACGGCGAGGCCCGGGATCGTTATCGGCAGAGGAGGCCAGCGCGTCGATGAAATGCGGCTTCTTTTAGAGCGGCTCACCGGAAAGCGGATTCGGCTAAACATCGAGGAGGTTCGGCAGCCTGAGTTGGACGCCGTTCTGGTGGCGAGGAACATTTCCCATCAGGTGGAGCGGCGGGTTTCTTATCGACGTGCTATGAAGCAGGCGATCTCTCGTGCCATGGAAAGCGGAGCTAAGGGGATAAAGGTTAACTTATCAGGAAGACTTGGCGGCTCTGAATACGCCAGAAAGGAGACGCTGCACCAGGGAAGGGTGCCACTTCATACACTGCGCGCCGATATCGACTATGCCCAAGGAGAAGCTCATACCACCCTGGGTCGTGTTGGCGTCAAGGTCTGGATATATAAGGGCGACATCATCCCCGAATCAAAAATGCTGCCCGCTGAAGCCCCGCTTCCGGGGGCACGCGAGGAGGCCAGTGTAGAGGTTCCAGAAGGGGATATTCGCGAGGAGGTTAGCGTAGAGGTTCCTGAAGGGGCTGCTCACCAGGAGGCCAGCGTAGAGGTTCCTGAAGGGGATGTTCACGAGGAGGCCAGCGCAGAGGTTCCTGAAGGGGCTGCTCACCAGGAGGCTAGCGCAGAGGTTCCTGAAGGGGCTGCTCGCGAGGAGGCTAGCGTAGAGGTTCCTGAAGGGGCTGCTCACCAGGAGGCTAGCGCAGAGGTTCCTGAAGGGGCTGCTCGCGAGGAGGCTAGCGTAGAGGTTCCAGAAGGGGATATTCGCGAGGAGGTTAGCGTAGAGGTTCCAGAAGGGGCTGCTCACCAGGAGGCCGGCGTAGAGGTTCCTGAAGAGGATGTTCACGAGGAGGCTGGCGCAGAGGTTAATGAGGAGCAGCTACTGGAGTAACAACCATCTGAGTAAGGGGTATGGATCATGCTTCAGCCAAGGCGGGTAAAGTATCGAAAACAACATCGCGGTCGGCGCCGCGGAAATGCGCAATCGGGGAATATTCTTTCGTTTGGCGAATATGGACTTCAGGCGCAAGGGGCTTGCTGGATGACCTCGAGGCAGATCGAAGCGGCACGCCGCGCCATTGTTCACCATGTGAAGCGTGGGGGCAAGGTTTGGGTCCGCGTCTTCCCGGATAAGCCAGTAACTTCAAAGCCTGCAGAGACCCGCATGGGCGGTGGCAAGGGCTCAGTGGACTACTGGGTTGCTGTAGTTAAACCGGGGAAGATCCTCTTTGAAATCGCTGGGGTCAAGGAGGAGGCGGCTAGGGAGGCGATGCGCCTGGCCTCCCATAAACTGCCCATAGATGCCAGGTTTGTGCATCGGGATACATCCCATCAAGAGGTCAGTTGACGTGAGGATTCAGGAGATTCGCGCCCTAAACTCGGAGGAGCTTAAGAAGCAGCTTGACGAGTCCCATCGGGAACTACTCAATCTGAGGTTTCGACTTGCCACCAGGCAACTGGTTAATCATCACGAGATTCGCAATGTAAGGAAGAGGCTCGCTAGGATCAAGACCATCTTAAGGGAAAGGGAGCTTTTGGGGGAATAGCGCCTTGGATAAGAGAAGAAAAACCAAGCAGGGCCGTGTGGTCAGCGATAAAATGGATAAGACTGTAGTGGTGGCTGTGGAGTCCTATAGACCACATCCTTTATATAAGCGGGCGGTGAGGCGTATTAAGAAATTTAAGGCCCACGATGAGCAGAATGCCTGTCGCACAGGCGATGTAGTACGGATTGAGGAAACCCGCCCCCTATCAAAGGATAAACGGTGGCGGGTGGTGGAGATATTGTCCAAGGGTGAGAGATCATGATTCAGCCCTATACTAGGCTGAGGGTGGCCGATAACACCGGGGCCAAGAGTATTATGTGCATCAATGTTCCAGGAGGGACGAGGAAGCGGTATGCTCGGGTCGGCGACATTATCGTGGCCTCGGTTAAGGAGGCTACTCCAGGGGGGGCGGTGAAAAAGGGGGATGTGGTCCGCGCCGTAGTGGTACGCACGGCAAAGCCCTACCGGCGCCCCGATGGATCTTATATTAGGTTCGATGAGAACGCTGCAGTGATCCTAACCGATAGAAACAACCCCAAAGGAACCCGTATCTTCGGTCCAGTGGCCCGAGAGCTCAGGGACAAAAACTTTATGAAGATCCTTTCTCTAGCTCCAGAGGTGCTATAAGATGAAGATAAAAAGAGACGATACCGTGCTCGTCATTGCTGGAAAGGACAAAGGGAAGAGCGGGAAGGTGCGGCGATCCATTCCCAATGAGAGCCGAGTGGTGGTAGATGGCGTCAACATGGCGAAGCGACACACTAGACCCCGAGGAACAGTGAGACAGGCGGGCATCATTGAGCGGGAGACTCCGATCCATATATCCAATGTGATGCTCATTTGCAATAAGTGTAACCATCCCACTCGCACCAGCTTTCGTTACCTGGAGGATGGGCGTAAGATGAGGGTGTGCCGCCACTGCCATGAGGTACTCGACTGATGTCCCGGCTAAAGGAGAGGTATCAGAAAGAGGCCTTGCCCACCCTGATGAGCGAGTTCGGCTATAAGAGTGTGATGCAGGCGCCTCGCCTGGAGAAGATCGTGGTTAATATTGGACTCGGGGAGGCAACTCAAAATCCCCACGCCCTTGAGGCCGCGGAAAGGGACCTAGCCGCCATCACCGGGCAGCACCCGGTAATCACCAGAGCCAAGCGGTCCGTCTCCGGATTCAAGGTGCGTAAGGGTATGCCTATTGGAATAATGGTAACGCTGCGGGGGAATCGGATGTATGATTTCTTCGATAGGCTGGTGAACGCCACCTTGCCCCGCATTCGCGATTTTCAGGGGACACCCCAAAACTCTTTCGATGGCAGAGGGAACTACAGCCTAGGATTGAGGGAGCAGATTATGTTCCCTGAGATCGAATATGACAAGGTAGACAAGATCCGGGGGCTGGAGGTCTGCATCATTACCACTGCCCGAACCAATGAAGAAGGAAGGAGGCTTCTCGAGCTCCTGGGCGTGCCGTTCTCACGAGGCTAAACAGGCTTTTTAAAACTATTAGCTTTGAAAGGAGATAGTGGTCTCTTTGGAGGCTAGTCCTGCGGGCGAAAAGAAATGGCGAAGGTATCGAAGATTGTAAAGTCCCAGCGCCCTCCTAAATATCGGGTGCAGCAGAGGAACCGCTGCAAACAGTGTGGCCGGCCGCGGGCCTATATTCGCCAGTTTGGGCTTTGTCGAATCTGCTTCAGGAAGCTCGCCCTGGAGGGCAAGCTACCCGGGGTCAAGAAGTCCAGCTGGTAGTTTGGAAACTGGGGAGCGGTGCAACTGTTAAGGGCCAAAAGGGGTTAAGGAGCGATGACCGATCCAATAGCTGACATGTTAACTCGCATAAGGAATGCCATTCTTGCCAGGCACGACTTTACGCTCGTGCCCGCTTCAAAAATGAAGCTTTCCATCGCCAAGACACTCAAGGACGAGGGTTTTATCAGGGATTATGAGGTCTTGAAGGGCAAGCCACAGCGGATGATTAAGATATACCTTAGGTATACAGAGAAGAAGGAGCCCATGCTTACTGGACTAAAGCGGGTCTCCAAGCCAGGGCTCAGGGTATATGTGCAGCAGACTGAGATCCCCCGTGTCTATGGCGGACTTGGTATTGCCATTCTCTCCACCCCCAAAGGGGTGATGACCGGTCAGCAGGCGTGGCGACAAAAGGTCGGTGGCGAGCTACTCTGTTACATATGGTAAAGGAGACGCGATGTCGCGGATAGGGAAAATGCCAATCCCCCTGCCTCAAGGGGTTAAGATCGAGATCAGAGGGAACGAAGTGACGGTAAAGGGCCCCAAGGGAGAGCTTTCCCGTTCCTTTAACCCGGCTATGTCTATATCCGTAAACGATGGCACGATAACGGTCTCTCGCCCCAGCGACAATCGCATTCATCGCTCGCTTCATGGGCTAACCAGGAGCCTTCTGGCCAACATGGTTGAGGGAGTTAGCAATGGTTTTCAGAAGGATCTGGAGCTTGTTGGTGTTGGCTATCGAGCACAAAAGGTTGGTGAAAAGGTAGAGCTTCAGGTGGGCTACTCCCACCCGGTCAAGATCGTGCCCCCTTCCGGGGTGACCGTTGTAGTTGTGGGAGCACAACGTATTAGCGTTCAGGGGATCGATAAAGAATTGGTAGGCGATGCAGCAGCAAAGATTCGCGCCGTAAGGCCTCCCGATCACTATAAAGGTAAGGGGATAAGATATGTGGGGGAGAGGGTCCGTCTTAAGCCAGGAAAATCGGGGAAGGTAGGCGCTAAGAGATAGGGATGCCTGCAAAGAAGAATGCGAGAACAGCACGAATAAGAAGGCATGCGCGGGTGAGGAGCAAGGTTTCGGGTAGCGATTCAAGGCCCCGCTTATGCATTTTCCGTAGCTCAAATCATATCTATGCCCAGGTGATCAACGATAACCTCAGTCATACCCTGGCCTCAGTATCAACCTTGGATCTGGAGATAAGCTCGGAAGCCAAGGGGAAGAGCAAGGTGGATGCCGCTGGGCTTGTGGGCAAGTTGGTGGCCATGCGGGCCCTGGAGCGGGGAGTAAAAATAGTGGTATTTGACCGGGGTGGATACAAATATCACGGTCGGGTGAAAGCCCTGGCCGAGGCGGCTAGAGAGGCTGGTTTGGTATTTTAATCTAGCCTATGCCGCGAGAAAGGCAGGCGTAGCGCCCTAAAACGGCGAAGGCCAATAGATAAGCAAGCGTGGAGTTCAATAAATGAAGAAGATCGATTCCAGCGAGTTAACCTTAAATGAGAAGCTTATCAACATAAATCGAGTAGCCAAGGTGGTGAAGGGAGGCAGGCGATTCAGCTTTACCGCTTTGGTTGTTGTCGGCGATGGTAATGGACATGTCGGTGCCGGATTAGGCAAAGCCAAGGAGATACCGGAGGCCATTCGGAAGGCGGGCGCCACTGCCCGCAAGCAACTGATCAAGGTGCCGATGAAGGATGGCACCATTCCTTACCAGATAGTAGCGAAGTATGGAGCAGCAAAGGTGCTCCTCAAGCCAGCAGCACCGGGAACAGGGCTGATCGCCGGCGGTGGGGTGCGTGCCGTGCTTGAGGTTGCAGGAATCACCGATATCCTCACCAAGTCTCTTGGTAGCTCCAATTCGATGAATGTGGTCAGAGCCACAATATCGGGCCTTAGCCAGCTAAGGGATCCTGAAGAGGAGGTAGCCAAGCGAAAGGCGAAGCCTGCGGAGAGGGTATCCATTGGCTAAACTGAGGGTTACCTGGGTAAAGAGCGGCATTGGCTGCCCAAGGGATCAGCGAAGGACACTGAAGGCTTTGGGATTTCATCGCCTCAACCAGACCATCGAGCGTGATGACTCGCCATCGATTCGGGGTATGGTCTTTAAGGTAAAGCATCTAGTCACGGTAGAGGAGAGCGGTGAGGCAGAATGAACTAGCTCCACCAGCAGGAGCCAAGCACAAGAGAAAGAGAATAGGGCGGGGCCTTGGCAGCGGTCACGGCAGAACCGCAACCAGGGGCACCAAGGGGCAAAAGGCGCGCTCGGGATATAGCTTGCGCAGCGGCTTTCAGGGAGGGCAGCTTCCTTTGACCAAGAGCCTGCCCGAGAAGAGGGGATTTACCAATATCTTCAGGATAGAGTACGCCACCATCAATGTCGATCGCCTCAATCTGTTTGAAGAGCAGAGCGAGGTGACACCCCAGAGGCTGGTGGAAGAAGGGCTGGTCAAGTCGCTCAAGAAGCCGATAAAGATCCTCGGCAACGGCGAACTCAAGAAACCCCTCACCGTGAAGGCCAATAAGTTCACGGAGTCGGCAAAGACAAAGATCGAGGGTGCTGGAGGAAAGGCGGAGGAGATCAGCAGTGAGTAAGGCACGCCAGCAGAGCAGGCCCAGACTAATTCAGGCGATGATCGACGCCTTTGGTCAGCCCGACCTGAGGCGCAAGATACTGCTCACCATAGCCCTTCTGGTTATTTTCCGCTTTGTGGCCCACGTCCCGGTGCCCGGGGCCGATGTCGAGGCAATGAAAGCGCTCATAGGAGGGGGCGAAGGTATCGGAGCACTCGTGGGGATGCTGGACCTATTCAGTGGTGGGGCGATGAGGAATGTGAGCATCGCCGCTATGGGTGTCTACCCCTATATCACTGCGGTGATCATCATGCAGCTCCTGGTGCCGGTGATCCCTCGCCTTCAGGCAATATCCAGAGAGGGTGAGGCCGGGAGAGCCAGGATCAACCAATATACCCACTGGCTAACCGTCCCTCTGGCTGCCCTCTCGGCTTACGGTCAGTTGATGATGCTCCAGCAGTATGGAATTGTGAGCAACGTTGGCCTCTCCGGTGGGAGCCTGCTCCCCACCGCTGCCATGGTGCTCGCGATGACCGCGGGCACAATGTTCCTGGTCTGGCTGGGTGAGCTTATCACCGAATACGGCATCGGCAATGGCGTCTCCCTGATAATCTTTGCCGGCATCGTCAGCACTTTACCGGAGATAATCAGAGGAGGCATCTTGGCTGAGCAGACTGGAGGAGGTCTGCTGAGTTTACTGATATTCCTCCTCTTAGCCCTGGCTATTATAGTTACCATCGTCATTTTCACCGAGGCTCATCGCCGCATCCCGGTGCAGTATGCCAGAAGTCTGTTTCGCGGCGGGCGGATGTACCGACAGTCGGGGGCCACTCATATCCCGATGAGGGTAAACTCGGCGGGTATGATCCCGCTCATTTTCGCCATGGCGATGCTGATCTTCCCTGGGGTGGTCGCCGGCTTCTTTGTGGGGCCGGTAGGACAGGAAAACTTCGCCAATTCCATTGTAAATCTCTTTTCCAGTGGCAGCTGGCTTTATTGGGCGTTGTTCTTCTTCATGGCGATCGGATTCACATTCTTCTACAGCATGGTAATCTTTCAGCAGCAGAACCTGGCTGAGACCTTACAACGTCAGGGCGCCTTCGTGCCTGGGATTCGCCCCGGCAAGCCCACCCAGCAATACCTTACTCGGGTGATCACCCGAATCACCTGGGGTGGTGCCCTTTTCCTCGGCATCGTGGCCATATCGCCCTTCATTATTGAACAGGTAACCGGTATTCATACTTTAATCTTTCCAGCCATTGGCGCCCTCATTGTGGTCGGCGTCGCCCTGGACACTATGAGGCAACTGGAGGCTCAGCTCCTAATGCGCCGCTACGAGGGCTTTCTCAAATAAGGAGGTATGGTATTGCGCATTGTACTTCTGGGTGCTCCAGGCTCCGGTAAGGGAACCCAGGCCGGTGCTATTGCCAAGAGACTGGGCATCGCTCATGTAGCTTCTGGCGACATGTTTAGGGAGGCACAGAATAGAGGGGATGAGCTAGGGCAGCAGGTGAAATCCTATATGGAACAAGGGCTCTTGGTCCCCGACGAGATAACCATCAGCGTGATCCTGGAGCGCATAGCGGCCCCGGATTGCGCTAGCGGTTTTATCCTCGATGGCTTCCCCAGAACCCTAGAGCAGGCAAAGGCACTGGATCGGGCGCTTGGGGAAAGGGGGGAGGCTGTGGACATGGTATTATATATAAATGTTTCCACGGAGGAGCTGGTGAAGCGCTTGAGCGGTCGCTTTATCTGCCGAAACTGCCAGACACCCTATCACCAGGTAACCTCGCCGCCGAAGGTGGCCGGGGGGTGTGACCGCTGCGGGGGCGAGCTTTATCAGCGCCCCGATGACTCACCGGAAACGGTGAGAAAGCGAATCGAGGTCTACTCTGAGCAGACGGCGCCGCTCATCGGTTACTATAATGAAGCAGGGAAGCTGGTGGAGATCAATGGCGAGGGGGGTATCGAGGAGGTTGAGCACCGGGCGATTGCGACACTAGAAGGGCAATGGGAATAATAATCAAATCACCACGAGAGATCGATATGATGCGCCGGGCAGGGAGGATCGTGGCCACCGTTCTCGAGGTGTTAGCGAAAAGGATTAAGCCAGGTATGATGACAGAGGAACTAGATGCAATAACCGCTCATGAGTTGAGCCGGCGTGGCGCCATCTCATCATTTAAGGGCTACCGTGGCTTCCCGGCCAACTTGTGCGTTTCCGTTAATGACGAGCTTGTCCACGGCATCCCAGGGAAGCGGGTGATTGAGGAGGGAGATATAGTCTCCTTGGATGTAGGAGCGATTATTGAGGGCTTTCATGGCGATGCAGCGCTCACCATCGGAGTAGGCAGGATCAGCCCCCAGGCGGAGGCGCTGCTCAAGGCAACTAAGGGAGCGCTAGAAGCTGGAATTGCTGCTGCCCGTAGTGGTGGCCGTATTGGGGATATCTCGGCGGCAATCCAATCTTATGTTGAGGCCAGAGGTTTCTCTGTGGTACGCGAGTATGTGGGGCATGGCATCGGTAGGGACATGCACGAAGACCCGCAGATACCCAACTTCGGTCCCCCAGGGCAGGGACCCGTCCTCCAGAAGGGGATGACCCTAGCTTTGGAGCCTATGGTGAATGTGGGGGGGTGGCGCACAAAAGTGGCCGATGATAAGTGGACCGTCACCACCGCCGATGGCAGCCTTTCAGCTCACTTCGAGCATACCATCGCCATCACCAACGGTGAGGCAGAGATACTGACTAGGTTTGACTAGTAGAAATGCCCAAGAAGGAAGTAATTGAGGTCGAGGGGATAGTGATCGAGCCATTGCCCAACGCAATGTTTCGTGTTGAGCTAGCGAATGGGCACAAGGTGTTGGCTCACATCTCCGGGAAGATGAGGATGCATTACATCAGGATACTTCGTGGCGATAAAGTGCTGGTAGAGCTTTCCCCCTATGACCTAACGAGAGGGAGGATTACCTACCGTTTTAAGTAAAATCACCGCCATAAGCCAAAAAGGGGATCAAGATGAAGGTTCAGGCTTCGGTTAAGCCGCGATGTGAAAAGTGCAAAGTGGTAAAGCGAAAAGGCGTTGTCCGGGTGATATGCGAAAACCCGAGACATAAGCAGCGTCAGGGTTAATTTCGACCTGGGGGCGGTGGATTATTGTATTCACTTTGGGTAAGGATGCAAGGTATTAACGGGTGCGCTTATTGAACTGGTTGCGAAAGCATATCCCATTAACTACAGCGCGGAGGACGAAAAATGGCGAGGATAGCAGGGGTAGACCTTCCAAAGGATAAGCGAGTAGAGATCGGACTGTGCTACATCTATGGCATAGGACTCACATCAAGCCGGAAAATCCTAGCTCAAGCCGGGGTCGACCCCGATACCAAAGTCAGGGACCTGAGCGAGGGTGAAGCCAGCCACATTCGTGAGATTATCGATCGGGAGCACAAGGTTGAAGGGGAGCTGAAGCGGGAGGTCAATCTCAACATCAAACGGCTCATCGAGATTGGGAGCTATCGCGGCATTAGGCACCGCCGCGGCTTGCCTCTTCACGGGCAGCGCACCAGAACCAACGCCCGCACTAAGAGGGGTGCCCGCAAGACGGTAGCCGGACGCCGCCGCACTGTGACTAGGAAGTAAAGGAGTGTTATGCCCGATAAGAAGAAAACGACGCGGGTCAAGAGAAGGGAACGTAAGTCGATCCCCAAGGGTCGAGCTTATATCCAATCTACCTTCAACAATACCGTCATCAATCTTACCGATCCCTCGGGCAATACTATTGCTTGGGGCAGTTCTGGTACTGCTGGCTTCAAAGGGTCTCGAAAGGGCACCCCATATGCAGCGCAGCTGGCTGCGGAGCAAGCAGCGAGGCGTGGGATGGAGCATGGGCTAAGGCAGGTTGAGGTCTATGTGAAGGGTCCGGGGAGTGGGCGTGAAGCAGCGATTCGCTCCCTACAGTCGGCTGGGCTCACCATCACCGGGATCAGGGAAGTAACCCCGATCCCTCACAATGGCTGTCGCCCCAAAAAGAGAAGGAGGGTGTGAGCGGTAGCGTAGAACTCGCCCCCAGGGATCCAGACCAAATCCTGAGCGAGACCTTTATATTAGAGGATAGCTAAACCCCAAGGGAGATGGCGACTGAGATAGGCACTTAGTTCGGGAAAAGCGGGGACTGATTCAGTAAATCCAGAAAGGGAGTAGGACGGAGGAAATGGCTCGATATACAGGACCGGTTTGTCGGCTATGCCGGCACCAGGGAGAGAAGCTGATGCTTAAGGGTTACAGGTGCGCCACACGACAGTGTGCTGTGGAACGGCGCAGTCTACCCCCAGGTCAGCAACGACCTCGGCGGCGAAAAATATCCGACCGCGGCCTCCAGCTGAGGGAGAAGCAGAAGGCAAGACAGAGCTACGGAGTATTGGAGCGGCAGTTCCGCAAGCACTTCGCTGAGGCGGAGAGGCGTCCCGGGATCACTGGGGAAAACCTGCTTCAGATCCTGGAGATGAGGCTCGATAACGTGGTTTTTCGTCTCGGTTTCGCCGACTCCCGTAGCCAGGCCCGCCAAATAGTGTGCCATGGGCACATCACCCTCAATGGGCGCAAGACCGACATCCCTTCCTGCATTGTTAAGGTAGGGGATGTTATCGCTTGGCGGGAGAGAAGCACGAGGACGGAATACTATAGGATCTTGGCTGAGCAGATCCAGGATAAGATAGTCCCCAGCTGGCTGAGCCTGGAGGTGGAAAACCTGCGTGGTCAAGTTCTGGCCCCGCCTAGCCGTACTGACATCGACCTTAGGCTCAATGAAAAAGCCATTGTGGAGTATTATTCCCGATAGTGTTGGGAGGTAATCGCTTGACTGAGTTTGTGATGCCACAAGTTGAATGTGTGGAAAGCTCGGAGACGTACGGGCGCTTCGTTGCTGAGCCTTTGGGGAAGGGCTACAGCGTTACAATAGGCAATGCGCTGAGGCGGGTGCTCTTGAGCTCTCTCCCCGGTGCTGCGGTAACCTGGGTCAAGATCGAGGGGGTGCTGCATGAGTTCTCCACCATTCCACATGTAAAAGAGGACACCATAGAATTCCTGTTGAATGTCAAGGCGCTAAGGCTTCGCCCTCTCTCCTCCACAGAAGGCAAACTGTTCCTGGAAGCCGAGGGTGAGGGGCGGGTCTGCGCCGGTGATATCAAACCATCCGCTGATTTTGAGATAGTGAACCCCGAACTCCACCTGGCAACACTGGATTCACCAGAGGCTAAACTCTTTGTTGAGTTCAATGTGGAGCAGGGCAAGGGATATGTGCCTTCTGGCCGCGGGGATGGTCTGACTATAGGGGTGATCCCTGTCGATGCCATCTTCACCCCCATTCGCAAAGTTAACTATACTGTGGAGCACACTCGCGTGGGGCAGGTGACCAGCTACGAGAGGCTTATCCTTGAGGTGTGGACCGATGGCACCATATCGCCTCTTGAGGCTCTGAGCAAGGCGGCCCAGTTATTAGTTGAAAAATTCCAGCTTTTCTATGAGCTTGCCTATGTCCCCCAGAAGGTGGGGGGCCTACCCCCAGAGCAATACAATATACCTATAGAGCAACTCAACCTCTCCGTGCGTACATTTAACTGCCTCAAAAGGGCCGGGATCACCAAGGTAGGGGAGTTATTGGAGTATAGCGACGAGGAATTGCTTAAAATAAAGAACCTGGGCCAGAAGGCGCTTGAGGAGTTGCGGCAGCAGCTCAAGACCATGGGCTTTGTCTCAGAGGAAGAGATTCCTGCCGAGGAGGAAGTCTTAGTGCAGGGAGGAGACGGGGAGGATGAAGAATGAGGCATCGTGTTGCCGGTCGAAAGCTTTCTCGGCCTACAGAGCATAGGATTTTGATGTATCGAAACCTGGTAACCGACCTTTTACGGTATGAGAAGATCGTGACTACCGAGGCTAAAGCGAAAGAGGTTCGGGGTATGGCCGAAAGGATGATCACCTTGGGCAAGAATGGCAGCCTACATGCCCGTCGTCAGGTGCTAGCCTTTATAACGGATACAAAGGTGGTGGCCAAGCTGTTCGATGAGCTTGCCCCGCGGTATGCCCAGCGCACTGGAGGCTATACCCGAATAACCAAACTTGAGCCCCGCCTAGGCGATAGGGCCCCCATGGCGCAGCTAGAATTAGTAGAGTAGTGGCTATCATGAGGAAGATTGCGCTTACCATAGAATATGACGGCACCGGATACCATGGATTTCAGATCCAGGCTAGCGCACCTACTGTCCAAGGCGGTATTGAGTGTGCCCTGATGAAGGTTACCGGCGAGCAGACTCGCATATCATGTGCCAGTCGCACCGATCAGGGGGTTCACGCCAGGGGGCAGGTGGCAACCTTTTGCACCGCCTCACCCCTATCGGTTGAAACCTTCAGCCGGGCGCTAAACTACTATTTGCCAGAGGATATCGCTGTCAGGGAGGCTTTCTGGGTACAAGACGGCTTCGATGTCAGGAGAGATGCTGTCAGCAGGGAGTATTGCTACCAATTGTTGAATAGTGCCACACCGTCCCCACTGCTGCGCCGGAGCGCCCATTTTATACCCAGGCCCCTGGATATAGAAGCGATGAACAATGCATGTCAGGCACTCTTGGGGACGCATGATTTTGCTCCCTTTGCCAGTTCCCTCAACGGACGAAAGAATACGGTGCGCACCGTTTATCGGGCGGAGGTGCTGAGGGAGGGCGATCTAGTGACCTTCTATATTGTGGCAAATTCCTTTCTGCCCCGTCAGGTGCGTAATACAATAGGCGCACTGGTGAAAGTCGGGTTAGGGAAGAGCGATGTGGCAGCCTTTCACGATATATTGCGGTCAGAAAAGCCCTCTGTAGCTGGGCCAGCCCTGCCTCCCCATGGGCTATGCCTTTTAAAAGTGAATTACCCCGAAGGTGTGAAATGAAGACCTATAGCACCAAATCCTCAGATCTAAAGCCCGAGTGGCATGTCATCGATGCCTCAGGGAAGATCCTGGGCAAGCTGGCATCGGAGGTGGCCACTCTTCTCATGGGCAAGCACAAGCCCATATATACGCCGCACCTAAATACCGGTGACTTTGTCATTGTGACAAACGCAGTAAAAGTGAGGGTCACCGGTAAAAAGGCTCAACAAAAAATCTACTACCGTCATTCCGGATATCCTGGGGGACTCAGGAGCACCACCTTTACCAAGATGATGGAGACCCATCCTACTCGGGTGATCGAATATGCGGTGAAGGGGATGCTTCCCAAAAATCGGCTAGGCCGGGATATGCGAAGAAGGCTTAAGGTCTATCCGGGGGACACCCATCCCCATCAGGCCCAGGTGAAGAACTATGAAGAAGGGGGCGCCGGTTGAAGGATAGGAGTTATTTTTACGCCACGGGGAGGAGGAAGTGCGCGGTGGCTCGGGTCAGACTCTTTCCGGGAGAGGGTGCCGTTGTAGTCAACGGCCAACCCGTTGAGGAGATATTCCCTCAGGAGAGGCTTCAAAAAGAGGTTCTGAAGCCGTTGGTGGTTACTAATAGCTCGGATAAGTTCAGTGTTAGCGTTAAGGTGACTGGGGGCGGCAATTCAGGGCAGGCTGGAGCTGTTCGCCACGGGATCGCCCGAGCCCTGGTGGAAGCAGATGAGAACCTGAAGCCGATACTACGCAACCATGGCCTCCTAACCCGCGACCCTCGGGTTAAGGAACGAAAGAAATACGGTCTGATTCGCGCCCGTAAGGCGAAACAGTACACCAAGCGATAGGGTCTCAGATTAAAATACACCATCTAATAGTCTACAACTAGTTGTGCTTTATTCAACGGTCGGGTGCGAGTATCATGATTATAAAACGACATATCAGAAGACGATGGAGGCTTGGATATGGCAGAAACAGCAAACACGCGTGAACAAGAGGAAAGGGAGTCATTCTTTGAAGCCTTCTCATATGAAACCGATAGGGGATTGGCAATTGCGGCAGTGTGTTATCTAGACAACGTTCTCGAAAAATTGATAAGAGCTGCATATATTCAGGATCCCAAAGCGAATAGTCTATTTAGGAACAATCAGATTCTTCAGACGTTCTATAACAAGATTTGTATTACTTATTTCTCTGGCTTGATTCCAGAGACTGTTTACCATGACCTGATATTAGTAGGTGAGATAAGAAACAAATTCGCTCACGGCATACTTGCAAACCTTAGGTTCAGTGACGAAACAATTGCTAAAAGAATAGACAAATATCAGCCGCGATTAAAGTATTTACTTATTGCAAGCCATCTTGGTGCTCTCCTTCGCGCATACAGGGAAGTATTACTGAAAATGAGAATGCCAAGGCTTAATGAACTACTCAAAGCGGATGTCTATTCCCTACAGCGTTGTATACTTACCCAACATGAAATAGAAGAGCTCGTGAAGAAATCAGCAGAGAATCAAGAGGATTCTAAATCGGGAAAAGACTGAACATGGCCAGAGAATCGACTGCTTGACTAAATATGCCTATCCTACTTGAGGTTGGCAGGCTTCCGGACTGAGCCTACCGAAGGCAGAGGTCATCACGCTTTCCAAACAGCGTGGCTCAGCGGAGCCCAGCAATTCATCTATAAGTTACTTGGCCTCAGACACTTCTCGGCAGTCCCAGTCCCCTCTCGGCAATGATGCTACGAAGGATCTCTGAGGTCCCCGCCGCGATGAGAAAGCCAACAGAGCTCAGATACATATCCGAGATTCTGCCGGCGAGCGGCGCCCATTTAGAGCCAGGCCCCAGTTGCCCATAAAGCCCCATCATTTGGGTTCCGATATGGGCCATCCGCTGCATAGATTCCGAGGCGAACACCTTTATCATTGGGGCCTCAGGCCCGGGGATTGCCCCCTTTGTCTGCAGCCAAACGAGGTTATAACCCAGCACACGGCAAATCTCGACCTCAATGGAAAGCTCGGCCAGCTTCTGCCTGAGCGCAGGGTCTTTGGCCAGAGGCTGCCCATCGGTCTTGGTCTCCTTGGCGAACCTCAGCAACTCCTCCATGGTGCGACGGGCACCGGCGGCCATAGCAACACCGGCAGTTCTCTCGAAGGATAGGGCCACCATGGTATGATACCAACCGCGGTTCTCCTCCCCCACCAGGTTCACCACCGGGACATGAACATCGTCGAAGAAGACCTCGTTAAAGTGGTGATGACCGGCCATGTTTATCAGGGGGCGCACCGTGATGCCCGGTGTCTTCATATCGACAAGCAGAAGGCTAATGCCGTGGTGCTTCTTGGGGGCATCCGGGTCGGTCTTGACGATTAGCCAACCCCAATCGGCAATGTGTCCGGCGCTGGTCCATACCTTCTGCCCATTGACGATGTATTCATCCCCCTGACGCACGGCGCGACACTGCACGTTAGCCATATCGGAGCCAGCGCTGGGCTCGCTATACAGGGTGCACCACCATTTCTCGCCGGCGGACAGTGGCAGCAAATGCTCCCGCTTCTGCTCATCAGTGCCCAAAAGCAGCAAGGTAGGGCCAACCCAGGTTATCCCACCGATACCCATATCGATGCCCGGGACTCCGTAATAGGCTGCTTCCTCCTTAAAGATCATGTGATGCATAGGTGAGACCCCAAGCCCGCCGTATTCTTCGGGCCAATTCATCGCCAGCCACCTCTTGGCACCCAGTTTCCTCGCCACCTGCTTGGTAAACTCAAAGTTGTCAGGGGTAAACTCATCGTACATCCCCCCCCCGTAACCCGCTGGCAACAACTCCTCAGTAATATATTGCCGCACCTCCTTGCGAAATGCCTCTTCCTCTGGAGTAAATCTAAAGTCCATATTTGCACCCCTTTCTCAAAGCTCTCATATTTTAACACTACATTTTGAATTCGGCAAGTCGTCCCTTCAGGTAATCGATGGCGGCTACAGGAGAGGGATCGATCTCATTCAGTAGGGCAAGGTAATAGCTAACATAGTCACCATGGAGAACAGCGCTCATTATCTGGGTCAAAGGACTCTCCCCCCTCGCATGAACCACCTCATGGGCGATCCCAGCATGAGCCAGCAACTCACTGGTGATATCATATCGTATCAGGATCCGGGGGTGAAGCGAAGGCGAACGCAGCAGTATTACAAATGCCTTTTCGGCAAGCCATGTGGGAAATCTATAGCCGACCACAGCATTATGATTCAGCTCAGGTATGGACTCGGAGAAGGCACAGGTCTTGCTGTTCTCGTTGAATTGGGTTTTCCAGCGGAAGGCCACCTTGGAGAGGAGGCCAGCCCCATAGATTATCACCAGACGCCCTAAAAGCCTAGTCGCTAACTGCTTGGCCGGGTTGGTCTCCCCTGAAACACCCTTATCGAGCCCTGCCGATAGCTCCTCAAGAACCTCTATCATTTCACCTATATCCTTCGATTCGATGGAGATAAGGCCCAGCTTTTGAAAAAGCCCCAAGAGCGAAAGAAAGGTGTAGCCGAAGGCAGCGCGGGGCTCCGCTTCGTAGTGGAAGGTAAATACCGGCACGCCGCTTTCCTCAGCCAGGGTCTTAAGCCTGCCCCCCGTGGTGATCGCCATCTTCTTGGCCGGCGTTTTTAGCGCCTGGTTGAAGGACGAAATAGTCTCCTCGGTATTTCCCGAATAGCTTGAGGCAATGACCAGGGTCCTGGCATCGACCTGGTAGGGCAGACCGTAATCCCGATGCACCAATACAGGAACCCCCCCTTGGGTTATGACCAGGGTACGCACCAAGTCGCCTCCAATAGCCGAGCCTCCCATCCCCAGGATGACTACCTTGTCCACACCAGCATAATCAGGGGGCAGAGGGAAGCCCTCGGCGCTGTGCCAGGCCTCCAGGCATTGCTGAGGCAGTTCGCCGATCCTTCCCAGCATGTTAGAGGGATCGAATTTTCTATAGGCCTCAGGGTCATCCAGGTTTGTCATACCTAAACCCCCGCCACGCTTCTCCCCTCGGCGAGGAGCCTCTTCACTCGCTCCGGACTGTCGCTCTCGGCGTAGATGCGAAGCAGAGGCTCTGTCCCTGAGAAGCGGATGAGTAGCCAGGTGCGATCCGCCAGCGTAAAGTGGAAGCCATCGTTGACCTCTAATCCTACTACCTCCGTGTTATCGATACGGCTGGGTCTGAACATGGTGAGGCGATGGATAATCGCCTCACGTGCCTCGGGAGGGAACTGGATATCGATGCGGTCGTAATAGTGCGGGCCCACCTTGCTATAAAGGTAGTCTATCAGTTGGGAAGGGGTCTTTTGGTGCCTGATCATCAGGTCGAGAATGAAGAGCCCGGAGAGGATGCCGTCACGCTCCGGGATGTGACCGCGGTAGCCAAAGCCGCCGCTTTCCTCGCCACCGAGCAATGCATTCTCGGCGATCATCTTTGGCGCTACATGCTTGAAGCCAACGGGCGTTTCATAGATTGGCACGCCATAAAGCTCGCCTAACCGATACAGCATACTGGTCGATGTTATCGTCTTTATGATAGCGCCCCGCTGGCCACAAACCTCTAAAAGGTAAAGGGCGAGCAGAGCGAAGACCTGAAGCGTGGTCAGAAAATCCCCCTTCTCGTCGACAATACCGATGCGGTCGGCATCGCCATCGGTGGCCAGACCGACGTTGGCCCCGCTTCGTTTTACTTTTGCACAGAGCTCAGCCAGGTTTGAGGCTATAGGCTCGGGCTGGATTCCAGGGAAGAGGGGGTTCCTTTCCCCGTGGATCTCAATAACCTTGGTGGCACTGCCCCCCAGGATGGTCTTGAAATACCCTATCCCGGCCCCATACATCGAGTCCACCACCACCTTTAGACCGCTGCGGCGCAGCCTTGGCAGGTCTACTAGCTCCCCTATATGATGAAGATAGGGAGGGGAGGGATCAAATCTCTCCACCATTCCATCCTTGAGTGCCCGATCAAGCGGCGCCCGCTTCACCTTGCCGTCAGCCTCGATCTGAGAGATATACCTTTCTAGCTGGGCGATGACCTCCGGAGTGGCGCTTGTGCCCTGCTCCACCTTATACTTAAAGCCATTCCAGGATGCCGCGTTATGGCTTGCGGTGATAACTATGGCTCCAGCAGCCCTTTTCACCAGAATGGCATAGCTGATTACCTGAGTAGGGGCAGCGCGGTGGCAGATGTAAACCTTGATCCCATTTGCGGCAATAACCTCGGCGGCGGCGGCAGCAAAGGCCTCAGAGGCAAATCTTGTATCATAGCCGACAATGAGGCCGCGATCTGCCGTTCCCACATCATTAAGGTAATTGGCCACGCTTTGGGCGCATACCCTTACATTATCAAAGGTAAAGTCCTCGGCGATGATCCCCCGCCAGCCATCGGTGCCGAATTTAATTGTAGTGGTCAATCTAAACCCTCTCTCGCCAGTAGGCCATAAGGTCCTTCATGGTCTGCTCGAAGGGGATCTGAGGCTGCCATCCGGTAAGATTCTTGAACTTAGTAGCATCACAAACCAGCACCTTGACATCGGAGGGGCGAAGCCGAGCGGCGTCCACCTGGACCTCGATGTTGACATCGGTCATAGCCAGAAGCATGTCGAGCATTTCCCTCACCTCCCTAGCGACACCACTGCCGATATTATACACCTCCCCAGGATTGCCCTTTTCCGTTACCAGCCAGTAAACCCGCACGAAGTCGCGCACATCCGACCAGTCTCGCTTGCTGGAGAGGTCACCCACATAGAGCACCGGAGGCCTAAGCCCCTTCTCGATCTCGGCGATCTGCTTGGCCAGACTTGAGGTGACAAACACGTCCCCCCTCCTCGGCCCCTCATGGTTGAATCCCCTGGTGACGATGGTCTTCAACCCATAACTCATGAAGTATTGATAGGCGAGCATCTCCTGAGCCACCTTACTCACCCCATAGGGGCTTAACGGGCGAAGGGGGTTGGTCTCTTTCACCGGGAGCTCATGAGGGAGGATTAAGCCGTACTCCTCTGAGGAACCAGCTATATGGATTATAGGATCGATGCCTACATCACGCACTGCCTCTAGGAGGTTCACCTCTCCGATGATATTGGTGTGCAGGGTTTCAGCAGGGGCACTCCATGAGGCCGGAACATAGCTCTGGGCTGCAAGATGAAAGATTCGATCCGGCTTCACCGCTGCGACCACCCGCTTCATAGAGAAGGGATCGGTTATGTCCGCCTCCATGAGGTTGAGTTTAGATGAATCGCTTCGATTGGGCGGTGCTGCCTCGATTTCGCTGGCAATGATGTTCAACCGCCCCTCTTTTTTCAGGTCATCGAGGTTATCCATTCTGCTACGCCACCTGTAGGTGCCATAGACATCCAAGCCTTCAATGGTAAGTAGATACTCAGCCAGGTGGCTACCCGCCATCCCTGTAACACCGGTGATTAGTACGCGCACCTTCACCTCCCATCTAAGGCTAAAGACGGTTTTCTGGCCAAAGCTTAGTGCCTTGGGTCAGACTTTCACCAGGCCCGATAATCACATTATCGCCCAGCACACAGCCCTCCATAACCTGACATCGATCTCCGATAACCACATTTTCAGCAACGACACAGTTCTTGAGCGATACCCGCCGTCCGAGGCGTGTGTTTTGCCATACTATAGCCCCCTCTATGAGGCTACCGGTTCCTATCGTGCAATTGCGGCCGATGACAGAGGGCCCCTTTACCTGCACCCGGGAACCGATGACGCAATCTTTGCCGATTACTATCGGACCTTCAAGCTCAGCCTGACGATGAATGTCACACCCACCCTCAACCCATATCCCATCGTCTACTCGCTCACCGTGAAAGCGCTTCTTTACCCTCCCTGTTAGCAGGTCATGGTGAAGTTGTAGGTATTTTTCCGGGGTGCCAATGTCAATCCAATAGGCATCGGATTGGTAGCCACAAACAGGATCGCCGCGCTCAAGCAGCCAGGGGAAGAGCCCGCGCTCAAAGGTGTAACTTAAGCCTTTGGGGATGTGGCTTAGCACCTCAGGCTCAACAATGTAAGCGCCCGCGTTGATCATATTGGTGGTCACCGCATCCGGGCTTGGTTTCTCTATGAAACGCTGCACCTTGCCCTCAGCATTGGTCTCCACCACTCCATAGATGGAGGGGTTCTCCACAGGGGTCAGGGCGATACTGACCTTTGCTCCCCTCTGCCGGTGGAACTCCATCATCGCAGTAAGGTCGATGTCGGTGAATATATCACCGTTAAATACAAAGAAGGTTTCATCCAGACATTCCTCAACATTTTTCACTGCCCCTGCCGTTCCCAATGGGCAGTCTTCTACTACATGGGTCAGCCTGACTCCAAGTTTGCTGCCATCGCCGAAATAGCGTTTGACATGATCGGGAAGGTACCAGAGGGTCAGGATAATATCGTCGATGCCATGCCCCCTCATGTAGTCGATCATATGCTCCAAGAAGGGCCTGTTCAGAATGGGCACCATAGACTTGGGCGTATTGAAAGTAAGGGGGCGAAGCCTAGTTCCCTCACCACCGACCAAGATCACCGCCTTCACAGTTTCACCTATTTCCGCCGTATTCTAAGACGTCTCCAGATAATGGCCTTGTTATCGTGATTACTTTAGTCACTTATGACGCTTGAGTCAACTCCCAACTCACCCCTTAAGCCCAGCCGCTGCCCTGAGTGCTGCCGTCTTATCGGTCTTCTCCCAAGGGAGCTCGACATCGGTGCGGCCGAAATGCCCGTAACAGGCGGTTTGCCTGTAGATAGGACGTCGCAACTTCATTGAGTCGATGATAGCCCCGGGTCGAAGGTCGAAGTGCTTATTGATCAGGTTAGCGATAACCTCATCATCGACCTTCGCAGTGCCAAAGGTCTCTATAGCTATGGAAGTGGGATGCGCGATTCCGATGGCATAAGAGACCTGGAGCTCGAGGCGATCGGCCAGCCCGGCAGCTACCAGGTTCTTGGCCACATACCGTGCCGCATAGGCTGCAGAGCGGTCCACCTTTGTCGGGTCCTTTCCTGAGAAGCATCCCCCGCCGTGCCTGGCGATACCACCATAGGTATCGACCAATATCTTGCGCCCGGTAAGCCCACAGTCGCCCATGGGCCCCCCGATAACAAAGCGCCCAGTTGCGTTGACATAATATTTTGTCCTTTTGTCCATCAATGACGGTGGGATAACCACCTTGATCACCTGCTCGATAACATCGCGCTCTATTACATTGTGGCTTATCACCGGGTCATGCTGGGCGGCGATAATCACGCTATCCACCCGCTTCGGAATACCTCGGGAGTATTCCACCGTTACCTGGGACTTGCCATCGGGCCGGAGATAGGGTAGCGTATTGTCCTTCCTCACATCGGCGAGGCGCTTACATAGCTTGTGGGCCAGGGAGATGGTTAGAGGCATGAGTTCGGGGGTTTCGTTGCAGGCAAAACCCACCATCATCCCTTGATCGCCAGCACCAAGGGCCTCGATCTCGTTATTGGATGCCCCACCGTCCCTGACCTCCAGCGATTTGTCCACACCCATGGCGATGTCCTTTGACTGCTCCTTGACAGAGACCATCACCCCGCATGTGTCACAGTCAAATCCATACTTAGCGCGAGTGTAACCCACCTCTCGCACCACCTGGCGGACGATGTCCTGCATCTCCACATAGCAGTCGGTGGTGATCTCCCCCATGACCGCGACCAGACCGGTGGTTGCTGCCGTCTCGCAGGCAACCCGGGCCATAGGGTCCTTGGCCAGGATGGCATCCAGGACGGCATCGGAGATTTGGTCACAGAGCTTATCGGGGTGTCCCTCGGTAACCGACTCAGAGGTGAGAAATAGCGAGGGCGCGGTCATAAAGGTTGTCATTCTTGTTTCCTCCCCTAAAAATTGCTTAAGTTCCTTCCTCCCAGCTGTCCAGATATTTTCTCTGCTCATCAGTAAGAGTGTCAATAGTAATACCCATAGAAAGCAGCTTCAACCGCCCGACTTCCCTATCGATTTCCGTGGGTACGGGATAAACCCCGGGCTCAGCCTTTCCCCTCTTAACCATGTACTCCACACAGAGCGCCTGGTTGGCGAAGCTCATATCCATAACGCTTGCTGGATGGCCTTCAGCAGCGACAAGGTTGATCAACCGTCCCTCACCAAGGAGGAAGATGTGCCGACCGTCGGGCAGGGTGTACTCATCGACAAAGGGGCGGATAGAGCGCTTCTTCTGTGCCATGTTTTCCAGGGCCGGGATATTGATCTCCACATTGAAGTGCCCGCTGTTGGCAACTATCGCACCATCCTTCATCAACAGGAAATGGGCCTTGTCGATAACGTTTACGTCTCCGCTGACGGTAATGAAGATATCGCTGATCTTGGCTGCCTCCACGAGGGGCATAACCGGGTAGCCATCCATGACCGCCTCCAGGGCGCGGATGGGCTCGATCTCGGTCACTATGACGTGGGCACCTAGCCCCCGTGCTCTCATAGCCACCCCCCTCCCACACCAGCCATAGCCGCAGATAACCACCCTCTTCCCCGCCCACAGGATATTGGTCGCCCGCGTTATGCCGTCGATAGTGCTCTGGCCAGTGCCATAGCGATTATCGAAGAAATGCTTGGTATCCGCCTCATTCACCGCGATTATGGGATACTTTAGCTTCCCCCCACGCTCCATGCTCTTTAACCGGATACACCCTGTAGTGGTCTCCTCGGTGCCACCGATCACATTGCCAATAAGCTCGGTGCGCTGCTTATGAATTGTCGATACCAGGTCGGCGCCGTCATCCAGTGTTACTTGAGGCTTGTGGTCCAGGGCGGCGATGATATGCTTGTAGTAGGTCTCGGTGTCCTCTCCCTTTATTGCATAGACGGGGATGCTGTGCTCTGCCACCAGGGCGGCGGCAGCATCATCCTGGGTGGACAGGGGATTGGAGGCACACAAGGCCAGTTCAGCGCCACCATCTTTTAAGGCCAGCGCCAGATTTGCTGTCTCGGTAGTGATGTGCAAGCAAGCGGATATCTTAAGCCCGCTTAGCGGCCTCTCACGGGCAAATCGCTCCCTGATGATCCTGATTACCGGCATCTCACGGGATGCCCACTCAATACGGAGCTGACCCGCGGCAGCTAGGGAGGGGTCCTTGATGTCAGCTTTCATTAAGTGCTCTCCTTATCATCAAAATGGGTGAATTCTTTAAGCTCCTGGTACCTTTGGGCGATATCTTCCCTGCCTAGGGAGCGGAGGCCATCGATGCTGAACTCGGCGACGGTGAAGCTGGCCACGGCGGCGCCATGGACTATGGCTTGCCTCAGGGCATTGGGGGTGAGCTCTTTAGTCTGGTCCAGGTAGCCAAGAAGACCCCCTGCAAAGCTGTCCCCGGCCCCTGTCGGATCCTTGACCTGAAGCACGGGATAGGCTGGGGCGATAAAGTAATCGGTATCGCTGACCATTATCGACCCGTACTCCCCCCTCTTTACCACCACCACTCTGGGCCCCAGCGTGAGGATGCTCCTGGCGGCAGCGATGACATTCTGGTTCTGGGCGAAAAGACGAACCTCCGACTCGTCCATGATGACAATATCCACAGAGCTTATGGTTCGGTTCAGGGATTCCCCCTTTCCTCGGATCCAGAAGTTCATGGTATCTACCACTCTTAACTTGGCTCCGCTCACCTGGTTCAGCACCTCGTATTGAAGGTCGGGGTCGATATTGGCAAGAAAGATAATATCGCTGCTCTCATAGCCCGCAGGTAATTTGGGGTGGAAGTCGGCGAATACATTGAGCCTGGTGTCCAGGGTTTGGGTGATATTTCGCTCGAAGTCGTAACGCCCGACCCAGCGGAAGGTCTCGCCCTCCACCACCTCCAGCCCTCGAATGTCAACCCCGCGCTCAGCGAGGAATTGGATGTGCTCGGCGGGGAAGTCGGTGCCGGCAATCCCGACCAGGTTTACCTTGGTATAGATGCTAGCGGCGGTAGCAAAGTAGACCGCGGAACCGCCGAGGATCTCGGTAGCACGCCCCAATGGTGTCTCCACTGAGTCCAGGGCTACTGAGCCCACGACCATGACACTCAATTGATTATCCCCTCACTCCTTCTTTTCCTCCTCACTCTCCTCTTTCCTCTCCTCCAGGAACTCGACACCCGCCTCGATCAGGCCGCGCAGTGCCAGCAAAAACTCCTTGCCTGAGGCCTTGAAATGGCTCAACCACTCCGTTTTCATATCAACCCCCATTTATTGGCGATTCCAACCACTCCATCACTTGTTTTAGAACCTGCTTCCGATTCTCCCTTGTCAGGGGGATCAGGGCTACATTATGGTGGCCCTTTATCTTGTCAGCCCAGGGGTGAGAGGTCAGCATAATAGTGCCAAGCACCATTTTGCCACTATCGATGGCCTCCAAGACCGCTTCCCTGAAATGGGGCGAAAAGAGTTCCATCTTCCCGATCTCATCGATCACCACCAGAGCGCATTCCCTTATTGCATCCCTGAGGGCGGTAACGCCCACTCTATCGAGCCCATCGATGTCCACGCCATACTTGCTCACCCGATACGGGCTTTCTATATCGATATGGGACAGGATGGCGCTGCGACCGTCCAGTGTTACGATCCTGAAACCCTGCCTTACACCTCCTGTTCTTATCTCCTCGGTGAAAAATCCCCCCACTCTTAGCGATGCCCCGTCAAGGGCCTGTTTTATGATCGTGGTCTTGCCCACGCCAGGGCCCCCGGTGAGAAGATAGGCCTTTTTCATGTGCCCTGCCTGCTGTGCCCTCCTCTTCTCCTTCAGCTTCTTCCTTTTCTCGCGATGCTTTAGCTTGGCCACCCCTTCTGCTTTTACTCACGACATCAATGTGCAGACCCTAAAATGGCTGCTGCTTCCTTAAGCTTGGCTGGTATGTCAAGCTGCGCAGGACAGACCTCCATGCAGGACTCGCACTCATCGCAGCCAGCCACAAGGGCTGCGTGGTCCTCCCGATATACGGTCTCGGCCCATTCCTTCATCCCATACTGCTCATGGAACACCAATAGGCGGAACACATCCTGAATAGCAATCCCCTTGGGACATAGAGGCCAGCAATAGCCACACCCCTCGCAGAAGGTGAAGCCCACCGCCTTAGCCCTTGCCTCAAGCTCTTCTATCTCCTCTAATGGCATCCTCTGGGGGGCACAGCCCAGGGGGACATCTTCCTCCACCTCCTCAATTGTGCCCATCCCGGGGATCACAGTTGTGACATACGGGTTGCTCAACACGAATCTTAGCGATGCCTCAGCGGTGCTCGTCGCCCGATCTGCCACCTTGAATTCAATCGCTTCCGGTGGCACCGCCAGGTAGCCACCTCCCAAAGGTTTCATCACAATCACACCCACATCCAGCTCTCGGGCCAAGGGGAAAAGTTCCCGATCGCCATCGTCGTTGGTCAGGTTATAGGTGGCGATGATGGCATCGAACTCCCCTGTTCTTATCGCCCTGGCCAGCACATCGTTTCGATGCCCGCTAATCCCTATATAATCCACCTTGCCCGCCTGACGGGCGTCCTGAATCGCCTCAAGCACACCCATCTTCAAACGGCGCTCCAGCTCTTCGTCGCTATCAACACCATGAATGAACATGAGGTCGATCTTACCGATATCGAGGCGGCGCAGGCTCTCCTCGATGCTATTCTTGACCTCTCTCTTAGTCCGAAAATGGCTCTTGGTTGAGATAAAAAGCCCTTCTCTAAGTCCCCTAATCGCCTCACCGATCTTATCCTCGCTATCGCCGTAGGAACGGGCGGTGTCAATAAAGTTCACCCCCAGTTCGATGGCTCGTCTGACCACTCTTATCGCTTCCTCTTTTGTCTGGCGCCGGATCGGGATGCCGCCAAATCCCACTACCGAGGCCTCGAAATTTGTCCTCCCCAGCCTCCGCTTTAACACCGCGCTCATCTCCTCCCGCTTTTCCGTTCTATCGCGATGCTCCAGTTAAGGTGCCCGTTCCTTCATGTCTGTCCCAAATCGCGGTTCATCCACCTCTGCGATTTTTCGAAAATACCTCCACAAATCTAGCTATGGAGCGATCATAGGTCCTCTCGACCTCCGGCGGGAAGAGGCAACCCGGCAGCTCGCCGTGATCTCTGTGGTACAGGATGCAGTCGCAGCACTTGCCCTTTCGCTCACAGGGCTCATAGGTGCACATGCACCTTTCCTTATTAGATTCGATTTTGCAGTCCACTTATCATCCCTCTCTGATACGCCGCTTCCTCAGCTCCTTCGATACCCCAGCCAGGAGCTCCAGGGCCCAGGCTGCCCCCTCCTCGGAGAGCGGCGCCAGCCCACAGGATGGGGTCAGGAGGCACTGGCTCAGCACCTGGTGGAAGGGGATTCCCTTCTTGTCAAGTCCGGCGATCTCCTCCTCCAAACGATCGAGGAGGCTCTTCGCTGTCTCGCCCTTAAGGGCCTGCTCATCATTGGGGACAATTCCCCAGGCGATAACGCCCCCCCGCTCCAAGAAGGCTTTCACCTCGTCGGGGTAGAGGGCAAGGGTATATCCATAATTATAAGCATCGAAGTTAAGGATGTCGAGGGAGGTGGAAAGCAACACCGACCAATCGGTATTGCCGCAGCAGTGCACTCCCTTGAGACCGCTGATACCGGAGAAGACCTCCTCCAGAAGACCGACAACCTGCTCTTGAGAGATGGATACAAATGCGGATCCTAAGAGGGCCATAGATGGCTCATCGACGAAGATGATGGTGTTGGTCGAGATATTCTTAAGCTTCGTCTCCTGCCAGGCGGCCTTCAAATTGAGGTGTTTGGCCATGGCGTCGGCAAGGGTATCGTCATAGAGCACTGGCCGGCGCTCCTGGTCGGTTACACTAAGCCCCCAGCTAACCGGCCCAGTCACCTGTCCCTTTACGGCCAGGGGCGATAGCTCTGTCTCCAGGAAGGCGTGGAGCCCGGCCGCAGAATCTGGGCTTATAGTATATTCTTCAACATTGTTCTCTAGATAGGAGGTGTAGAGTTGCTCCAAGGGCTTCTCCAGGTCTTGGGCACGATCGACATGAATACGGTCCCCTTCGATGACCACACCAGGGAAGCCCTCGCTGAATTGGGCATACATGTTCTCCAGGAAGGAGCGCCTGGGCAGTTGGGGCCAGGCAGGGATTTCGGGCAGAAACCTGGCCACCAAAGAGCAGGCCTCTCTGGGGTCAATGTGAGGCATGGTTCCCACCGTTGTTGGCAGACCGCTAAGCTCAAATCTGGGCAAACGTTTCTCCTACTCGATATACTTTCCGATCAAAAGTGCCAGGTCCCGTTTCATCTGCTGCGGGATCTCATCCGTGGCGGTGATAATGGCATTCTTAAGCGCTTCAGCACAGATGCATTCCCGCCTCTGCGGAATGCGGGCAGCTACTGTGTCTATAATCCTCTTGGCAGTATCAACATTGCGCAACAGGTTTTGGAGGGCCATATCAATGGTTACTGAGTCCTCGGTTTCGTGCCAGGTATCGTAATCGGTGATGCAGGCAAGGGTAGCGTAGCAGATTTCGGCCTCCCTTGCCAGCTTGGCTTCTGGCAGTGCTGTCATCCCAATGATGCTTGCCCCCCAGGAGCGATAGAGATTCGATTCCGCCTTGGTCGAGAAGAGAGGACCTTCCATCACAATACAGGTGCCCCCTTTGTGAACCCTAGACCTCTCATCGAGTGCTGCCTGACAAAGGATATCGCTAAGTTCTGGGCAGAAGGGGTCGGCAAAGGGGACGTGGGCCACTAGCCCGCCGCCGAAGAAGCTATTCACCCTACTTTTGGTGCGGTCGATGAGCTGATCGGGGATGACAATGTCTAGGGGATGGATGTCTTCTTTCAGGCTGCCTACCGCGCTGACGGAGATAATCCACTCCACACCCATCGACTTCAGGGCATAGATATTGGCCCGAGATGGAACTTCAGTCGGGCTCAGGCGATGCCCCCTACCATGCCTGGGGAGAAAGGCGATGCTCTTGCCCTCAAGCTCGCCGATAATAATAGAGTCGCTAGGCTCGCCGAAGGGCGTCTTTGGCTTCACCTCCTCGATACCGGTCATCCCCTCTATCTTATAGAGGCCGCTGCCCCCGATTACCCCGATCTTGGCTTCAGGCATTTGACCCTCCCTATTTGCACTAGCCCAATATGCACGGGCAATTTACTTCTAGGCCGCTTTCATCGCCCCGGGCTGCTAGATCGCCATGACTGTCAAAGAACTCGCCATATATACGGGTGATCTTATCGATTTCATCCGGGAATGCTTGCTCCAAGCTATGGACCATCTGCTTTGCTTCCTCACCCTCTAGCGTCTCAATAGTCAAGACATTATGCCCCGTGTCATCCTGGATAGACCAGCCTGGCCTCGTCCCTAAGCCTACCAGTCTAAACCTTCCCGGATAATCAGTGGCAAGTTTATTACTAATGAGGCCAAAAAGGAATTCCCCATTTGGTCCATAAATACGGCCCGAAATGACCGGGGCGTTGAGCAACGTTTGACCCATTATATAGAAGTTATCCGGCTCCGTTTCATATCCGATTACAAAACTGGGAACAAGATTTGTTGCCACATAGAAGCAATGCATGTCTACTCCTCATAAATAGAATCGTAGATTCGAGCGAGTTTATCTCTTATTTCACTATCAATTTGATCAGGCCCCGTTTTGTCTATTACTTCGCGTGCCAAATTTTTCTTCCACCAATCTTTCCCAAGAAGGCCATCAAGTATTCTGACTGTTTTACCTTCTTCTATCACTTTGGGGATTTCGTCTTCTTTCTTGTTTTTGATCTTGCCCTGTTCTCTGGAAAATTGTAATACAAGTTCACGGGGGTAATAATCCTCAAGGTCGCCTTTACTCAAAGCGATGATGTTTTCATCGGGAATTATTCCCGTAAGTTTCTTCCGTATTTCACCCTCTGCCTTCTTATCGCATAGACCGTAGTTCTTGAAACAGGTTCGCTGTATTATGGCTGACCTCAAATACTTACTTATGTTTCCAGCGCCTTCCACATCTATGATTTCTAAACCGATTTCTTCAAATGGCCTTCCTATCTTTCGCGCCCAATCTGCGTAAACGTCTTTATCTGTTGGCCCCTCCACAACAAAGATCCCATTGGCCATAAGAAGGTCTGAGGGTTTTACACCCAAATCTTTGAATAAAGTTACTACTTTGTCATGATTGAGAAGTTCAACCTGGGAATACTTTTGCTTCGCTGCTTCGTCTTCCGGGAAGTAGACGTAAAAAACATTCCCTCCAATACGAACGAATTCATCGATGAACATACTTGAGTGGGTGGCGATGAGATATTGATGTCCGAAATTTTCTCTATTCTTTTCTAAGAACCTTATAAACTTTCTCTGTAAGTCTGGGTGAAAGTGAGCTTCGGGTTCCTCTATTAGGACTATTTTGTTAGTTCCATTGCGGACAATATCCGTAGCAAGGGCCAGCATCTGCTCGACGCCAGAGCCGTAGTAACCCAAAGGCAGTTGCAATCCCCCTAACCTAATCTCTATAGAGTGATACTGACCAGCTTGTGGGAAGACAAACTCAATATCTTGCTCTTGTTCGGCGAAAATAAGGCTTTTAAGAAACTCCTTAACCTGTGCGAACATCGCACTTTCAGCAGGCCTCATATCACGCAAACTGAACAGGCTTTCAATAATCTGCGCACCTGGCTTTACCTCCCGAACAGCAGGGATATTTACAACTAGCTCTTCAAAAATCTTATCGTAAAGGCGATATAGAAATTCAAAGATGGCTTTAGCTACACCCCGATAATCGCCCTCCCACTGGGTCTCATCATGGTGGTGGAGTATGTGCCAAACCTGCCTGTCGGGGAAGTCCCCTGGTTTTAGAGCCAGGACTATTTTGTTCTCTCTATCGAACAAAATGGGTTGTTCCCGATACGCCTGATGGTCGTTAGGTATCTCCAACTTTGTGATCGTTACAGAGGCATATTCTTTATATTCAACAAAACCGGTCACTTTAACAGACTTAGGCCAATCTTTCTTAAGTCCAAACATGAATAAGACAGGATTTTTATGTTCATGGTCGTAAGAGGTTATTCCCAAAACATTCTGGTCGCTCTCTTCAATTTCCAGGGAAAAGGAAAAATATATTTTTCTAACCATCTCTTGGGCAAAGAACCAATCTTTCACGTAAGTCGGATCATCTCCAAAGTGTAGGGGGAACGCCACTAGAGATTCACTAGCTCCTTGCCTTACGGACAGCAATATAGACTGAATAAGTTTCACAACCTTCAGTAGATTGGATTTTCCAGCATTATTGCTCCCTATAAATAGATTGAAATCACCTAATTCTATAGAATCATTATCATTTAAGCCTTTCTCATAGAAGCTTAGGCAATTCTTGATAGACAATTCTCGTATTTTCATTTCAGCCTAACAACCTCAGCTAACCACCCTCCTCAGCCCCGTCTCATAAGGCTCCCTGATAACACCCCATTCGGTAATTATAGCAGATATGTAGCGATGCGGGGTAACGTCGAAGGCTGGGTTTGCCACCCCAACCCCCTCCGGGGCAATGGGAAGCCCTCGAATATGGGTCACCTCATCCGCCCTCCTCTCCTCGATGGGGATTTCATCCCCCGATGCTATCGAGAGGTCGATGGTTGAAGTGGGGGCAGCTACATAAAAGGGGACGCTGTTCTCCTTCGACAGGACAGCCAGATTGTAGGTGCCGATCTTGTTGGCTACGTCGCCATTCGAGGCAATCCTGTCAGCACCCACTATTGCGCAGCCGATCTTCTTGCGATGAAGAAAATGGCCGACCATGGTGTCGGCGATCAGGGTGAAGGGGATGCCATATTGCATCAGTTCCCATGTGGTGAGCCTTGCACCCTGAAGCAGGGGGCGGGTTTCACTAACGAGTACATGGATATTTTTACCCTGCTTATTGGCCATCCTGATCACCCCGAGCGCGGTGCCATAGCCCGCTGTTGCTAGGGCCCCTGTGTTACAATGGGTGATGATGGTGAAGCCATCCCCTATCAGCTCAGCGCCGTAGCTGCTCAATTCTCGGTTTGCCTCATCGTTCTCCGAGTCTATCCTCTTTGCTTCAGCAATAAACGCTGACTTGATCTCGGCAACACCACCGCCTATTTCTACCACCCGATTCATCCGCTCAAGCGCCCAGAAGAGGTTGACTGCGGTGGGCCTGGTAGCGGCTAAGGTTTCGGAGATAGAATGAAGCTTTGCCAGGAATTCCTCTTTGTTCGTAGCCTCAATCGCCTGAGCCCCTAGAGCCATCCCATAGGCGGCGGCGACGCCAATGGCTGGAGCGCCGCGGATCTTCATCTCTTTGATGGCCGATGCCACATCGCGGTAGTCCCCAAGCTCGATGAAGACCTCCTCATGGGGGAGCCTGGTCTGGTCAAGGAGCCTGACACGGTTACCAAGCCACTCGATGGCTTTCAACTCGCTCATGCTAACCCTTTTCAAAGTTGACAAGCTTACCATGCCGGTCTTTTAAAGAGAAAAGTCCGTCCTTCTCCATAATTTCCAAAACATCCTCTACTTTTATATGCTCAGCAAGAATTGAGAGAAGGCCGTTCGGTTTCAGAACCCTATGTAGCTCTTTCAACAAGGTAACCTTATCTCTTATCATATGAAGGGTATCATACAACAGGATCAAGTCTATGCTTTCGTCCTGTAGCCCGGTATCCCTATCTGAAAGAATTGTAGTGATATTGGTCAGTCTTTCCTTCTTGGCCTTTCTCTCAGCCGCTCTCATCGCCAAAGGGAAGATATCCAAGGCATATACGCTCCCCCTTTCCCCAACCATCCTGCCAGCAGGTATAACATAACTTCCAGAACCGCAGCCAAAGTCTAATACAGTTTGTCCTTCCTTGATGCCAACTTTCTATAGCTGCTTTCCGGGCTTCATAAACCTATCCCGTATTCTAAAAAGGAAAGACATCACCCTGAAGCTCGTATTTGGCATTGGTTTGTCTTCATGCTTGTTCATCAGTCTTCCTTCTTCACTCGAGCAGATTACAGGCATCCACACCGACCAGTTCTTGGCCAACCTAGTATTGGATCAGGGACATCACCTGATAATCCTTCAGCTTCTGCCTCCCGTTAAGAAAGGTCAGTTCGATGAGGAAAGCGGTGCCAATAACCTCCCCACCGAGCTTCTCCACCAGTTCGATTGTAGCGGCTACTGTCCCACCTGTAGCCAGGAGGTCGTCAATTACTAGTACCCTCTGGCCGGGTACGATGGCGTCCTTGTGCATCTCGAGGGAATCGACCCCATATTCAAGGGCATACTCGGCACTAACGCGTTCTGCGGGGAGTTTTACCGGCTTACGTACCGGCACAAAGGAAGCGCCCAGATTATAGGCCAGGGGGGCACCAAAAATGAACCCTCTTGCTTCCGCGGCAACGACAACCTCAACCCCTTTATCATGATACCTCTCTGTTAGGATATCGATTACATACTTGAAGGCTGTGGCATCTTTAAGCAAGGGGGTGATATCTTTAAAAACGATCCCTTTCTTGGGGAAGTCTGGTACATCACGGATCCAATCCTCTAGATTCATCTTCTATCCTCCAATCTAGCGTGTAACCGCATTCACCGCAGTCCTCTAGGACACAAAGATCGGGTGGATGCTAAAAAAGGGGAACACCTCCCCTTATAGTCCCGGCTGATCTCATGAGCCAGCCTCGCTATCCCCTCTTTTATTTCCTCCTTGTTAAGCAGGACTCTCGGTTGCTGGAAAGAGGTCATAGCTCTATTTCCTTGAGGTCCGCGGCCACTATCAGCTTGGGCTCAGTGAGAGCCTGAACCTCCTCTGCGGTCCAACCAGGAGCCACCTCTTTGAGTAACAGCCCGTCGCTGGTGACCTCGATCACAGCCAGGTCGGTTATAATCAGGTCCACAGACTCCTTGGCGGTCAGTGGAGCGTTGCACTTCTTCACAATCTTTGGCTCGCCCTCTTTAGTGGTATGCTCCATGGTGACGATCACCCTCTTCGCTCCCACAGCCAGGTCCATTCCGCCACCAATGGTGCCGCCAAGGGGATCAGCGCCGGTGTTCCAGTTCGCCAGGTCTCCCCGTTCCGAGACCTGCAAACCGCCGAGTATAGTTATCAGACGCCCGCTCCTAATCATGGAAAATGAGGTGACCATATCGAAAATAGCCATGCCTGGTACCGGGGTAAAATATCTGCCCCCGGCATCGACATAGTGTTGATCTGCCTTTTCTATCTCGTCCTGCGTGAGCAGGGGACCATAGCCCAGAGCGCCATTCTCCGTCTGAAAGAGAACACCCTCAGGGATATGAAGGGCACACAGGTTTGGTATTCCGATTCCCAGGTTGGCATAGTCACCATCCTTCAGTTCTTTGGCGGCCCTCATGGCTACAGTCTCTCTTTCCAGTCTCTGTTTCATATTTCCTGCCCCCTTTATACTGGGAAAGATAGCTATCTAAATAGAAGTTTACGAACGATCTCGATTTCAGTGAACTTGCTAACCACAGCCTTCATCTGCTCAGGACTGCCCAGTCCTCCCTCAGGGATCTTCACAATGCGGTCAACAAATATCCCCGGAGTAACCACATGCTCGGGGTCGATTGCCCCCGGCTCCACTATCTCATCGACCTCAGCGATGGTAGTCTTAGCTGCCATAGCCATCACCGGGTAGTCTTCGCGGAAAACCCCCCAGTAGGTGAGGTTGCCAAGTCTATCCGCCTTGTGGGCTCTGACAAGGGCATAGTCAGGCCTTATCGGCATTTCCAGGATATACTCCTTTCCATCTATAACCCTTTTCTCCTTCCCCTTCTCCAGAATAGTTCCAACGCCGACAGGGTTATAAATCCCACCCAGACCGAGGGCACCGGCGTAAAGCCTCGCCGCCAGCGTGCCGTGGCTGGTGAACTCTACCTCAAGCCCCTTTTCCACATACTCTTTAACAAAAGCCCCGGCACCCAATACCTGGAGACCTACCACCGGCGTGATGATCTTCTTTAGTTGGGGCAGCAGGACCGTAAGATTCATTGCATCTTCCTCGGTAAAGAACGGAGTCGGCACGAAGTTGTGGACTATAAGCGTTAGGCCCTTTATCCCTTTTCTCCTGATAGCAGCAATAAGGTTCTGAGAAAGCGAGGTTAAGCCCCAGCATCCGGTGGCGATAGAAGCTCCATCGGTAATGTCTGCGACAGCCTCGTCAAAGCTGGTAAATACCTTGTTTTTCATACTCATCACCTCCTCAGGATTTCAATCCTATTGTAGCTCTATCACATGGTAGGTGGGACAAACCTCATCAGCGCTTGAGGCGGGAAAAACGCAGTGATCCAAGTGCATCCCTGGGAACCAGCCATGCCTCTCATTTTCCTCAAGGTCGCACCAATGCTCCTGATAGTCTCCTAGTGGGCCACAATCCTCTATTATGTGATGCTTGCAGGTATTACAGCGCCCAGGACGAACAATAATTATCTCCATATCAACCACAATTTATGACCCTATTATATTTACGGAGTCGTCCTTTGTCTAGCCTGAGGTTCCTGAAGGGGTAATAGTTATATGAGGTGACTTAGTTACAGGATGATGTGTTACCTGAACCGAGGCCGAGAATACCTCCTTTATAATATCCTCGGTGAGCACTTTCTCAGGGTCGCCATCAATGAAGATGCGCCCCTCCTTAAGGAGAATAAGTCTGTCGAAGTAGAGCGCAGCCATGTTGAGGTCGTGCATCGCCGCGATAACGGTAATCCCATACTCTCGGTTGAAGTCCTTCACCAAGCCGAGTATCTCAACCTGATGGTTAATGTCCAAGTGCGCAGTGGGCTCGTCTAAAAGAAGCAGACTCGGCTCCTGAGCCAGGGCCATAGCAAGGATCGCCTTTTGCCGCTCGCCACCACTGAGCTCATTAAAATAGCGTTGCTGCAACTTCTCGATACCGATGAGAGCTATGGCCTGCTCAACCACTCGCTGGTCTCTCTTCCCCTCATCGGAAAATGCCTTAAGGAAAGGCGTTCTCCCCAATAGCACCACTTCCCTCAGGGTGAAGGCAAAGGGCATAGTAAACTGCTGAGGTACCACAGCCACCCGCTGCGCTATCTCCCGCCGTTTCATTCGGCTCAATCCTGATCCATCCAAATTGATGTCCCCTCGGGTAGGTTTTAGTACCCCGCTCATCAGCTTGATCAGGGTTGTCTTTCCAGAGCCATTGGGCCCGAGAAGAGCCACCATTTGGCCTTTTTCGATGGCCAAGTCGATGTGGTGTAACACTGGGGTGTCACCATATGAAAAAGAGACTCGGTTAAGGCTGAGATTTATCATCAGAAGGCATACTCCCTTCTAGTGCGCCTCAAGAGATAGATAAAGAATGGCGCACCGATGATGGCGGTGAGAATGCCCAACGGTATCTCCGTCGGGGCTAGCAAGGTGCGTGCCAAAAGGTCGGCGAGGACCAGAAAGGCGCCGCCACAGAGCGCTGCCGCGGGCAGGAGAAAGCGGTGGTCAGGGCCGAATACCAACCGAACCGCATGGGGGACTACTAGACCAACAAAGCCAACCAGCCCGCTTATGGAGACAGCCGCCGCTGTTAACAGAGAGCCTAGGCCAAGGACTAAGAGTTTGTCCCGTTCTACATTGATCCCCAGATATGCAGCACCCTCCTCGCCCAATGAGAAGGCGTTGAGGCGAAAAGCCAGGAAGCGGGCGGCTACGACACCGCCAATGATCAGCGGGGCTACGACGATGATCTTCATCCACCCGCTTACCGAAATACTGCCCATTAGGAAGGAATAAACGGTTTGAATAAGCTCCGTTCTACCGCTCATGGTCACCATGAAAAACACGACAGCGGTCAACATCGCGCTCACGGCAAAACCGGCGAGTAGCATGCTAACAACAGGGGTTTTACCCCCTACTCTGGCCAGGTTATAGACCACGACAACGGCACCCAGGGCGCCGACAAAGGCGGCGACGGGCACCAGGCCAAAGCTGAGGAAGGCAATGCTTATGGGAAGCATCATGGCTACTGTCGCACCGAGGGCTGCCCCTGCAGAGGTGCCAATGATATAGGGATCAGCCATGGGATTTCTAAGAAGACCCTGAAAGAGCACCCCTGCCACCGCCAGCGCCGCCCCCACCAGGGCCCCGGCCACCACCCGCGGCAGCCTTATCTGGAACAGGATGGTCTCATCGCTCGGCTGCCAGGTGGCGAGGAAATCGATGATCGGCAGCTTGTTCAGCACCATCTTCACGATGCTTAGCGGCGAGATTGGCACCGCGCCGAGAGCAGCAGCGATAAGCAGACATAAGATCAGAATCGCTGCCAAAACCAGCAAGACCAACAGACGGTGATTTTGCCTTATCCTGATAAGCAACTAATCCCCCAAGCCGCATGTGCGGCCAACTAGCGTTATATAGCATATAGTACGCACAAGGTCAGCCATCTTATCGGACTGCTGCTCTTTCGTCAGAAGCAGCGCCTTCGACCATAAAGTAATCCTTTTGTGTTGTACCGCTTAGCTAGAAAGGCACGGCGAACAAGCTAGTTCCCCTCGAATAGCTCGGGGTGGATCAGCCCTGCTAGCAGTTCCAGACCATCGGCAATGCGCGGTCCAGTGCGGACAAGTGGATCATCGTCAATAGCATAGATTTTTCCGTTCTTAACTGCGTCCAGATCCCGCCAGCCGTCACGGCTGGCAACCTCCTCGGCCGATACGCCCCAGCTGGCACCGCCAAGCACAATGACATCGGGGTTCGAGTCAATCAACACCTCAAGGCTGAAGGTAGTCCAACCCTCAGCATCGCCCGCTATGTTATCGCCGCCCGCCAGGGTGATGAGGGCATCTATGAAAGTGCCGTTGCCCGCTGTCCAAAGCACGTTGGGAATACTGACATCAGCGCCAAAAAAGACGCTGCTTGTTGGGACTCCGGTGACTTTGTCAACGATTTCATCGATATGCTGCCTTATGTTGGCGGTGAGTGCCTCCGCGTCGGCCTCCTTGTCCGTAACCTTTCCCACTAGCTCAATGTCGTACAGGATGCCATCTATGTCTTCCGGCTGCAGTACTATTGCCGCGATACCTAATTCATCCAACTCATAGACGTATTCGGGGACTGTCGCTCCTATAGCAAACACCACATCGGGCTCCAAGCCCACGATGGTCTCCAAGTTGAAGCCCGAGAATGGAGCGCCGACCCTCTGTATATCGCCGGCATCGATTTTATCCATCAGCTCCTGCGGATAGTCGCAGAAGTCGGTGACGCCCACCACCTTCTCCCCCAGACCGAGGGCAAACAGGATCTCGGTAGCGCTGGGTGCCAGAGAGACGATCCGCTGCGGAATCTGCTCAATGTTGACTGTCCTTCCCAGATCATCGGTTATTGCCCCCGGGCCAGGGGGGGGAGGGGTGCAAGCTATCACCAAAACAACCGCAAAGGTCGCAAAAAGCAAGACCAAAGCCAACCTTTTCATTGGCAACTCCTTTCATCATGGCGTAGCAACAAAAATCCCCTCGCTCTGCAGAACGAGGGGAACCTCAAGCTATCTAAGCATGCTTCCCACCCCCTTTCTTCCGCGGAGGTCTCAGGAAAACCAGTGGCAGGCGTTCTGACTTCCCCGAATATGTTCAGGGTCACAGTGGGCGGTACCGCGCCGGATTTTCACCGGCTTGCCCTCCAATTAAGCCCTCGCTCCCGCTTGGGCACCTCTGGCTCCATATTAAGTTTGGTAAAATATATCATACTCAGGCGAAAAGGTCAACATCTTAATTCGCCTTGACACTGTCCCTGAACTCGGTTATCATCGCAAGAGCATTTAAGGAGATTTGCCATGCCGTATGAGACGATTATCTACGAGAAGAAGCTACAGATTGCCTGTATCACCCTCAATCGCCCTCAAGTTGAAAACGCGATAAGCACTCAAATGACCAAGGACCTAGCCGATGTGTGCCGCAGGATCAACCAGGATGAGGAGGTCAGCGTGGTCATTCTCAAAGCTGCTGGGGGCGTTTTCTCCTCCGGGAGCGAGCCTCAAGATTGGGAGGTGGCTGGCGAGGCCTCTGAGGCAATTGCCAGCCTGGAACGAGTTGCCATCGCCGCCATCAACGGCGATGCTGTTGGCGAGGGCTTGGAGCTGATGCTCGCCTGCGATATAAGGATCGCTGCTGAAGGGGCCAGGTTTAGCCTGCCCCATACCAGCTACGGCCTGATCCCCAGAGGAGGCGGAACCCAGAGGCTGCCTCGCTTGGTGGGCAAGGGCAAGGCGATGGAGATAGTCCTCACCGCCGAGCCCATCGACACCTTGGAGGCTTTTCGTATTGGTTTGATCAATAAGGTGGTGTCGCCTGAGACGCTACTTTCAGAGGCCGAGGAGATGGCAAAGGGGATAATTACTAAGGGTCCTATTGCCTTGAGATACGCCAAGGAGGCGGTAAATAAGGGGTTGGATATGACCCTTGAGCAGGGATTAAGGCTCGAGGCCGACCTCTATTTCTTGATTCAAACCACTGCCGACAGGATGGAGGGCATCAAGGCCTTTTTAGAGAAGAGGTCACCTGAGTTTAAGGGGGAATGAAAGATTAAGCTGAAGCTAGACCTACACACCCATTGCCTTGAAGCCACCTGCTTCCGAACGCCAACAGTAGAGATCGTGGGCAAGATAGTGGCCCAGATAAAGGCCAAAGGGATGGACGGCATCGCAATCACCGAGCACTATGACAAGGACTACGGATTCAAGGTCAAGGACATTGTAGAAGAATCCTTTAATAACGAGGTGCTCATCATCCCCGGTTGGGAGATCGATATACGCCAGCGTCAGGAGGTGGAGCTTTTTCTGCCCAATGGCTCCACCTTCCGCTACCTGGCGCATCCCGGTTTCCCTATCAATTCCTACACCGTTGAAAATGTCCAGGGCATCGAGGTCGAAAATGCACTGCACAACTGGCACATCGATAAGCAGAGGGTCAGAGAGCTGGCGGAGGAACACAACCTTCTTCTGCTTAGTAACAGCGATGCCCACTCCATAGAGTGGATCGGTCGCTTCTACAATGAGATCGACTTCGAAGACCTCATCGCCCGCGCCAAGTAATGCTATAATAGTGCACCAAGACAAAAAAGAAAGGGGGTGATAAAGGTGCTGTTTTTGGAGACTCACACCTGGCCTATGGAGAAGTCAGTCGATGTTGGGCAGGCATTCGTGAAATCTGTGCAAACCCTACCGCCGTACTTAAAGATGATAGGGCCCTTCATCAGCTTCGGTGGCGACGGCGTAAAGGCATGCACCATCCATGATGTGGAGAAAGGACACGAAGAGGAAGGATTCCTGTTCATCACCAAAATGCTGATCGAGTTCAGTAACATCGGCGGACAGAAATTTACATTGGAGCCGGTGCTAACCGGGGCAGATGCATTACCGTTAGTGGGACTGTCTTTATAACATCGCTTAAAAAGGCGACTAAATCAGGGGGTCACTTGGTGGCCCCCTTATGTTTTATTGACGAGGATTGTGGTAAAATAATGCCGTGAACGCCTTCGAGACCATTATCTATGAGAAGAGGGATGGCATCGCCTATGTCACCCTCAACCGCCCTGAGGTGCTGAATCGCTATAACATCCAGATGCGCGACGATATATATGAGGTGCTCAGCGCCATCTACGATGACCCCGATGTGTTGGTGGTGCTATTCAAAGGAGCCGGTGAGCGGGCCTTCTGTGTCGGCGCCGACCTCAGCGAGTTCGGCACGGCCCCATCGCCCATTATCGCCCGCCAGGTGAGGTTCGAGCGCGATGTGTGGGGGCTCTTTTCGAGCCTAAAGCAGCCCCTCATAGCTGCCCTTCATGGCTATGTTTTAGGCTCTGGAGTCGAGATAGCATGCCTTTGCGATATAAGGATCGCCACTGAGGACGCCGTCTTCGGCCTTCCCGAGGTCTCCTTGGGCATGATCCCGGCAGCAGGTGGCACCCAGACCGTGTCCCGCATTATCGGCCGGGGCAAGGCGCTCCAGTTTATCCTCACCAGCGACCGTATCGATGCCCAGGAGGCATTTCGTATAGGGCTGGTAAGCATGGTGGTGAGCAGAGAGGAACTCTATCCAAAAGCGGACGAGATAGCGCAAAAGCTGCTATCCGGCGGTCCCATTGCCCTGAGGTATGCCAAGGAGGCCATAAATCGGGGGCTTGACCTCACCCTCGATGAGGGGCTGGCACTGGAGAGAAAGCTGGCCCAGATTGTGGCCGAGACCAAGGACGCCGCGGAGGGGATTAAGGCCTTGACGGAGAAAAGACCCCCGTCATTTAAAAACAGGTGATAGGAGGGGGAGTGATGGAGCAAAAAGTGAAGATCGCCGGGATGCAGATGGAGCCCAAGCTCCTGGACAAGGAGCACAATCTCTCCAGATGCCTTGAAATGATCCAGGTTACCGCTAAGGAGGGGGCGAGGCTCATCGTCTTCCCCGAATGCGCCCTGACCGGGTATGTTTTTTCCAGCCTGGAGGAGGCCCTTCCCGTTGCCGAACCGATCCCAGGCCCCAGCACAGACAAGATCGCAATTGCCTGCCGGGAGCTAAGCGTGTATGTCGTCATCGGTCTCCTGGAGAAGGATGGGAACAAATGCTACAATGCGGCGGCTCTCCTCGGCCCTCAGGGGCTGGTGGGCAGGCATCGCAAGGCTCATCTTCCCTATCTAGGGATCGACCGTTTCGTGAACCACGGCGACCTGCCTTTGACCGTCTATGAGACGGAGGTGGGCCGGATCGGGATGGGCATCTGCTACGAGGTGAATTTTCCTGAGCATACGCGTGTAATGGCGCTACAAGGAGCTGATCTTATAGTTGTACCCACCAATTGGCCTGAAGGTCTTGAAGCCATACCCAACCTTGTCATCCCAACAAGGGCCTTAGACAACCACCTCTTTTGTGTTGCCGTGAATCGTGTCGGTGAGGAGCGCGGCTTCAAGTTCTTCGGCGGCAGCCGGATCGTTCATTGTTTCGGCCTAACCTTAGCTGAGGGAAAGCCTGACGAGGAGGACATCCTCTACGTCGAGATCGAACCAGCAACGGCAAGGGACAAACATCTTGTGCTCGTCCCCGGCGAGTTTGAGGTCCATCTTTTCAACGATCGCAGGCCTGAACTCTACGGCCTTATCACCCAACCGCTTGCTGACCGTTCGTTAATCCGTTAGGCAATAATTCAAGGAGACGGAGCCATGGGGATGGAACAGGAGGAACTGATCGAAAAAACAGTGGAGCTGATCGTAGCCGCTAAAAAGATAGTGGTGTTTACCGGGGCTGGGGTGAGCACGGAGTCAGGTATATCTGACTTAAGAGGCCCAAGGGGCCCCGGGACAAAAGACAACTCCGACGATTCCACCTACCAGAAGTTTCTCAGAGACCCGAAGGTCAAAAAAAGAAGCCGGCAGATATTCAGCGTGCTCCTTATGATGGAGATGGTGCAGCCCAACCCGGCCCACTATGCCATCGCCGAGCTGGACAAACTGGGTAAGCTTGACTGCGTGATTACCCAGAACGTGGATGGTCTTCATCAGAAAGCGGGGGTGCCACAAGAAAAGGTTATCGAGCTTCACGGCACCCTTAACTTTGTGAGCTGCCTGAGCTGCGGCAAGCGTTACCCTATTGGTGAGATTGCTAAGAGACTAGTGGAGGGCCTAGAGGAGCCTATTTGCGATGAGTGTGGAGGCATACTGAAGTCAGCCACCATCTCCTTTGGCGAGCCGATGCCCGTCAGGGAGACTGCGGAAGCGGAGCGCCGTTCCCGGGAATGTGACCTGATGCTCGTTGCGGGCTCATCCCTGGTAGTTTATCCCGCGGCCTATATGCCAATCTATGCCACTGAGGGGGGGGCCAAGTTAGTCATTATAAATGTAGGAACAACAGCTATGGATAACTATGCCGACGTTTACCTCAATGAAAAGGTGGGAGAGGTGCTGCCCAAGATCATAGAGCGGGTGAAAAGCAGGCTTGCCTCATAGATGGCCACTCCATTGACAGAACAAGATTGGTAGGAGATAATCTGTTAGTGACGTTTTGCACATAGTGAGGGAAACCTGAAAGCGGTAGTATAGTATCCTACTCTGGCACTACACACGAAAAAGGAGGAAGAATGAACACTGCAGAATTTCTGATGGTAACCTCTTCGATTTGCCCAGATAGAACGGCGGTAGTTTTTGAGGGCAAGCGTTTCACCTTTAGCGAGTTGAATGAAAGGGCAAACAGGCTTGCCAACGCGCTTATGGGTCTGGGAGTAGAGAAGGGCGATCGGGTCGCCATCCTTCAGATCAATTGCAACCAATATGTAGAAGCCTACTATGGGGCGGCCAAACTAGGGGCCATCTTCGTACCGTTGAACTTCAGAGCGAAGAGGGAAGAACTCGTACATATGCTCAACCATTCGGAGTCAAGCGTGCTCCTGGTAGGCGAGCGCTATGTTGAGCTGGTCGATTCAATGCGGCCAGAGCTACCCCTGATGAAGCACTACATCACTCTAGATAGTAAGCAAGAGGGTATGCTGGATTACGAGGAGCTACTGGCTGAGGCCTCGGACGAGGAGGTGTTCACCGACATCGGCGATGATGATATTACCATACTTATGTACACCGCAGGAACAACCGGACTGCCCAAGGGTGTACCCCTGAGCCACAATAGCTTTAGCGTCTATGTGATGGAAAACGTGAGCCCCGCCGACCTTGAGATAGAGGAGACCAACCTCCTTACCATGCCCCTCTATCACGTGGCGGGAATGCAGGCAGTATTCGCTGCCACCTATGGCGGAAGAACCCTGGCGATGATGAGGCAGTTCGAGGTCAATGAGTGGCTTGAGACGGTTCAACAGGAGAAGGCAAACCGAGCGATGCTCGTGCCCACGATGCTAAAACGGGTGATCGATCACCCCGATCTCAATAAATATGACCTTTCCAGCCTGAAGGTGATAACCTATGGCGCGGCCCCCATGCCCTTTGAGGTGATCAAGAAGGCCATCTCCATCTTTCCTGGAGTCAACTTCATAAATGCCTTTGGCCAGACGGAGACCGCCTCCACCATCACCACACTGGGGCCTGACGACCACGTTATCGAGGGAACAGAGGAGGAGAAGGAGAAGAAGCTGCGAAGGCTCACATCCTCCATCGGCAGGCCGATGTCCGACATAGAGATGAAGGTCATCGATGAAACTGGCAATGATGTGCCTCCTGGGGAGGTTGGCGAGATAGTGGCTCGCGGTCCCCGGGTTATGAGCGGCTATTGGAAGGATGCCGAGAAGACAGCCAAAGCCATAGACAAGGATGGCTGGCTTCACACCAGCGATATGGGATATATAGATGAGGAGGGCTACTTCTACCTCGCTGGACGCGGGGATGACATGATCATCAGGGGAGGGGAGAATATCTCACCCGAGGAGGTGGAGAACGTGCTATATGCTCACCCTGCTGTTGAGGAAGCAGCGGTGATCGGCGTTCCCAGTGAGGAATGGGGCCAGGAGCCGAAAGCGATCGTAGCGCTTAAGGAGGGGAATACCGCTACCGCTGATGAGCTCATGGAATTCTGCCGCGAGAGGCTGGCTAGTTTCAAAAGGCCGCGCTCTGTGGTCTTCATCGATGAGCTTCCGCGCACCAGCACGGGCAAGATTCTCAAGAGGATCCTCCGCGAGCAATATGGGCAGCCCTAGTCAGTTGACATAAGGGAATCGACCTTCAACACGAGGCAGTCCTGGAGACTGCCTCACAATTAGCATTGAAAAAAGGAGGTGAGGAATGGCCAAATCGATTAAATGGCTCGGTCATGCCGCTTTTATGATTACCAGCGCCCAAGACAAAGTAATCTTCATCGACCCATTCATAATGGGCAATCCCCTATGCCCCATAACTGTGGATGATATTACCCAGGCGAACCTCGTTCTCGTCACCCACGATCACTTCGACCATGTAGGGAGTGCTGTGGATATCGCTAATAAGACGGGGGCTCAGGTGATCGCCCAACCGGAGACAGTGGGCCGGTTTACCTCGGAGATGGGACTGGCGGCGAGTCAAGTCGTCAACTTGGGCATGGGGATGAATATCGGTGGCACATGCACCTTCGATGGCATCACCATAACCATGACCCAGGCATTTCACTCCTCTGGCACCGGCTCCAATACGGGCTTCATCATCAAGCTGGAGGACGGCTTTACCATCTACCACGCTGGCGACACCGGGATATTCGAAGGGATGAGGCTGCTCGGTGAGATATACAGCATCGACCTGGCGCTTCTGCCCACAGGCAGCACCTTCACCATGGACTCCTATCAGGCAGCCAAGGCGCTCACCCTGCTCAGGCCAAAGAAGGTCATCCCCATGCATTACAAGACCTTTCCAGTATTGGAGCAGGGCACCGATAGGTTTGTTGAACTGGCCAAGAAGGAAGCATCCGATGTTCAGGTCATCGTCGCTGAGCCGGGGCAGGAGATCGCTCTATAGGGAATCAAGGTTGACGCGTAACTAGATGGCTGCCGCCACCAGCTCGGCCAGGTCCATAGCCTTAAGGTATTCCGATGCCTCCTTGGCCTTGATGGCATCCTCAAACATCTGCAGGCAGTAGGGACAGGCGGTGGCTACGATATCGGCCTTGGTCTCCATGACGTGCTCGGTTCGGGCCTCGCTGATCCTCGTGCCTATCGTCTCCTCCATCCAGAAACGGCCACCACCCCCGCCACAGCAAAAGCTCTTGCTGCGGGAGCGTTTCATCTCCACCAGCCGGGAGCCGGGGATAGCCTTCACGACCTGTCTCGGCTCGTTATAGACTTCATTATGGCGGCCCAGGTAGCAAGCGTCGTGATAGGTCACTGTCTTACCCAGGGCATTGCCCGGCTTCAATTTTCCCTGCCTAATCAGGTCGACGATGAGCTGCGAGTGGTGGATCACCTCGAAGTTTCCCCCGAACTGGGGGTATTCGTTCTTGATGGTGTTATAGCAGTGGGGGCAGGTGACCACGATCTTCTTTACACCGTAGCCATTGAAGATCTCGATGTTCTTCAACGCCTGCATCTGGTAAAGGTATTCGTTGCCCAGGCGGCGGGCGGGCTCGCCGCAGCATGTTTCCTCGTCGCAGAGCACCCCCACCTTAAGTCCGGCAGACTTGAGCACCTCGGCAACAGCCACTGCCACCTTCATGTTCCTGTCCTCAAGGGCAGCGGCGCAGCCGACGAAGTAGACTAGGTCCACATCCCGGTCCTCGGCAAGATGGGTTACATCTATGGGCAGACACCAGTCGCTCCTGGTTGCTGTGGTACCACGGCAAGAGTGCCCCCGATCCTCGATACACCTTAAAGCGCCCTCGGCGGTCTCAGGTATCTCGGCCTGCTCCAGCACCAGGTTGCGGCGCATATCGATGATCTTATCGATATGCTCGATAAACACCGGACATACCTCCTGACAGGCACGGCATGTGGTGCACGACCAGATCTCGTCCTCAAGGATGACGTCTCCGAGCATTGAGACGCCGTTATCTCCCGGGTTGCCGGGGTTGCCCCCATCGCCGCCGCTGGCCTTGGCCGCGACCAGAGCCGGGCCTACTTCCAGCCAGTGCCGCTTGAGGTCCTGGATCACCTTCTTCGGGCTCAGTGGCTTGCCCGTAGCGTAGGCCGGGCAGGCATCCTGACAGCGGCCGCAGCGCGTGCAGGAATCAAGGTCTAATAACTGTTTCCAGGTGAAGTCACTGATCTTGGCCGCGCCGAAGGTCTCGGCCTCCTCAAGGTTGATGGGCGCCAGAGCTCCCTTGGGGCGCGAGGAACTGAATAGCACATTGAAGGGGGCAACGACTATGTGAGACAGCGAAGAGAAGGTTAATGCGACATACGTTATAGCCCCCAGAGCTATGACTGTATGGAACCACCACAGACTCTGGTGAGTTGCCAGCAGCACACCCGAGGAGACACCGCCAAACATCTGGGCCACCACCCATCCCCCTGGGGACCACACTGCCCAAGCGGGGTTATAGGGGCCAGCCTCTGGGAACAAAGCTGCGAATTCCATCGGGTTGGCAGTGAAGTATGCTATGCGAAGCCCCTCGATTATGTAGCCGGTGAGCACAATGACGAGGATCAGGGCCAGTGCAATGGCGTCCTCAGGTTTATTGTCAAGCCTTTCCGGTCTCTGTATATATCTTCTGAACGCAGCAATTATCACGCCGACTATTACCGCTATGCCCAGAACGTCCACAGCAAAGGAGATCACCAGATAGGGGGTACCCTCCAGCCCGCCCATGGCATAGTGGGTTATGAAATCTATGGCTGCTGCCAGCAAAAAGAAGATGGCCCCCCAGAAGATGAGGAAGTGAATTAGCCCCGGATAGGGCTCTCTGAGGAAACGTCTGTGGATGAGGCCATCAACTATTCCGGTGACGGCAAAGGACCATATCCTCTTCCCCAGATTATCGAGCCTGTTATCCGGTTGCCCCACGCGCCACAGGCGGTAGCGCTTATATATCCCATAGGCGAGGATTACCGCCAGGGGGATAAGCAGAAAGTAGAGGATGACCCCGAAAGGCTCAATGTTCCAGAATATCTCTCTAGTTGCCATATTTCCTCCTAACTAGCCTAGCTAGTGTATCACATCACAAATCGCTTGCCAAGATTGGAGAGCAACGGGTTTATAAACAATTGGCAAAGCCATGGGCTTATAGATATTTGGGTAGGGAGGGAGATAGTACAGTATGGTATTGACATTCCAGCAACAAGCATGAGAATATGCGCTAACAAGACGGAGAAAAATAAATTCCCGAAAGGAGGTCCAATAGTGAAAAAAACAATTGTGGTAGCGATGGTTATTTTACTTTTTCTTCCTTTGGTGGCTGTGGCATGTTGCCCTGTGGGAAATGTACTTCCCACCGCATATATAGATTCCATCGTCCCCAGCGAGCCGACAGAAGGGGAAGAAGTTACTTTTACTGGCCACGGCACCGATGCCGATGGCAGCGTGGTTGCCTATCGGTGGACGTCCAGCATCGATGGCCAGATAGGCACCGCGGCCTCTTTCTCCACTTCAGAACTATCCCCGGGAAACCACACCATATCCTTTAAAGTCCAGGATAATAATGACGCCTGGTCTGATGAGGTTACCGCCCAAGTTACCGTTGAGGCAGAGATGGGCATGGAGGATGCCATCGATGTTGTGTTGGACGAGATTCTTCCAGGCATCCCGGAGATTCTGGCAGGGGATCCATATTGGTGCCTCAAGCTGGATTCCATCCTTCCTGAGGGAACAACCATCGACGAAGATTCACCTTCAACCGTGCATCTTGTCCTGGAAGAAGAGGCATTCTTCTTCTACCTCGACCTGGCCCCAGGCTCCTATTATGAACACCCCGTTAAATACATCGTGGTAGAAAAGGATGGCAGTCATGAGGAACACGATGCCAAATGGTGGCCGCGAATCGATGGCGTTGTCCCTGAGGGATTGGTGCAGTTCCCTCCCGATGAAGAGGACGTGGTTGAGGGTAATGTCGAGATAGCACAGCCTACTGGCGTCCACATGTTATTTGAATTTCCACTCCTCAGGTTACAATGGTGTGAGGGGTTTATCGTGGTGCAGGGGCTTATGACCGATGAGTCGCTCTATACTGATGCTACGGATACCTACTTGAATGGGATCGCCTTTTTCAACGAGTACAAGAATGAGTGTTCTGTGGTCGAGGGTCTGGTCCAGAGCCAAGCTGCGGATGTGCTCGATACAATCGATGATATGGTGGAGGACGGACTGAACCCGATCACCATCTCTATTATCGCTCATGGAGGCACCGACTCGGTAAAGCTCGGTGGCCAGTGGTTCACGGCAAACCAGTTCCGCAACAAGATGGCTGCGCACCCGGATACTATTTTCAACTTCATCCTCGGGTCATGCCACAGCGGAAGCTTTATCGATAACCTAAATACCCTGGATAATGTATGTGTTGTAGTGACGGCTTGTCGCCATGACCAGGGGGCTACTCCGGACTGGGATACAGCGGGGGGCCTGACCGATTTCAATCCATCCGATACGGGCAGCGAATGGATGAGCTCCCTTCTAGAGGCAATGTCGCAAATAGTAGAGGATGAGGCTAAACTTAGTGCAATACAGGAATCGGCCGCATACTACGGCGTCCCGGAAACCTGTGTGCTGATCTGTCAGGGCAGCTATGGCGCCGTGGGAGCCAATCCCACATTCGGCCTGACTCAAGACCTAGACTTATCCCACCGCTGGGGGGGACACGATCCTTCTGGCTATTGCTCCTACTATCCCCCAATTGAGTGAGTGGGGTGCCGACAAGCTGAAAAGCAGAATGGAGGGAAAATAAGGCCGGAGTAGTTCAAAAACGCGAATTGGTAGAGATTGAGGTTTCGAAAAGGGCGAAAAGCTATTCGAGGACGACCGTTCCGCTCTTACCGCCGCTCTTTTTGACCAGGCGGATGTCCTCGATGCGCATGGCCTGATCTGCCATCTTGCACATATCATAGATGGTTAAAGCGCTCACTGCCACTGCGGTGAGCGCTTCCATTTCAACTCCTGTTTTACCGGTACACTTTACTCTTGAAGTGATCTCCACCCCTTTTGGGCAAAGGGTAAATTCCACCTTGACCTCATCGAGCGCTAAGGGATGGCACATGGGGATGATCTGTGAGGTCTGCTTTGCCGCCATGATCCCAGCCACCTGAGCTGTAGCCAGAACGTCCCCCTTGGCCATCTTCCCCTCTTTCAGCAGAGAGAGGGTCTCAGGCTTCATCACGACCATTCCCTTTGCCATGGCCTCCCGCTCGGTGAGAGGCTTCTGGCTCACATCCACCATCCGTGTCGGTTCTAGCGATTCCAAAAGTTAACCTCCCACCTGGCACATCGCTCGCCCTTTGGGCTGCACCCCTTCCAATAGGTGGTGGCGCTCGGGTTTGGCGGCCACCGCTTGCAGAATCAACCCCTTGAGATGCTCCGGCGATGCACCACGGCGCAGGTCAGCCATAAGGTCCACCTCCTCATCGCTAAGGAGGCATGGGCGAAGCTTTCCATCCACCGTGAGGCGCAAGCGATTGCAATTGAAGCAGAAGTGTTCACTGAGCGGAGTGATAAAGCCCACCGTTCCCTGCGCCCCCGGAAATCGAAAGTATTTAGCAGGACCGTTGCCATAGCTATGCAGGCAGGGCTCCAGGGGCCCTATGGAGATGAGGCATTCCTGGATTTCGCTCGTGGGAATAAAGGAAGAGCCGTCCCCGGTGCCAAAGGGCATCAGTTCGATAAATCGAACATGCCACCCATCTTTCAGGGTCAGGCGGGCGAAGTCGAGCACCTCGTCATCGTTTGCCCCCCGCATAACCACCATGTTCACCTTGACCGGGTCAAGGCCCACCGCTTTTGCCGTCGCAATGCCATCGAGGACATCGCCTAGCTTATCATGCCTGGTTATCTTACGGAACCTGTCCCTTTTTAGGGTATCGAGGCTCACATTGACACGCCTTAGCCCAGCTTCTCTAAGCAGGGGGGCATATCGTCTGAGGAGCACACCATTTGTGGTTAGGGCAATATCATCAATGCCATCGATCTGAGAGAGCATGCCTACCAGGTGGGGTAATCCAGACCTCACTAGAGGCTCGCCACCGGTGAGCCTCAGTTTACTAATGCCGAGAGAGGCCGCTGCCTTAGCCACTGCCTGAATCTCCTCATAACGAAGTACTTCGCTGTGGGTCAAGAGCGTAATGCCCTGCGAAGGCATGCAGTAGATGCAGCGCAGATTGCAGCGGTCGGTAACCGATATTCTCAGGTAGTTTATGGGTCGCTGAAAGGAATCGGAAAGCCCGGCCATTTTTTCGAGCTATTAGCTCCTTTCTATTGATTCGCTTCGAGCTATCTCACCTTGGTCCTGGTCGCCACCTTTTTGAGCTATACGCCACTCCAATATGTGGCGCGCCTTCCTCGCTGCTCGGCCTCGATGGCTTATTTCGTTCTTCTCCTCGATGCTAAGCTCGGCCACTGTCTTGCCCAGCTCGGGGAGATAGAAGATGGGGTCATAGCCAAAGCCATTTTCACCCTTAGGCTCAAAGGCGAGTATGCCCTCACACTCCCCACGACAAAGCTCCAGCTCTCCCTCAGGTGTTGCGATAGCGATTACACACCTGAAGCGAGCTATCCTTGCCTCCCAGGGTATGCCTTCAAGCCTCCTCAGCAGGTACTCTATCCTTTCTTTATCTGAAGCATCCTCCCCGGCATAGCGAGCGGACAGGGCACCAGGCTCCCCACCCAGAGCATCCACCTCCAGTCCCGAGTCATCGGCAAGGGTTAGTAGATTGCCTTGCTTGGCATAAGCCATGGCCTTAATTGCAGCATTATCCTCGATGGTATGCCCCGTCTCGCTAACTTCTAGGTCGACGCCCATATCGGCGAGGGTAACGATCTCATAGGGTATGCCCTGAAGAAGCTGTGAGTATTCCCGCACCTTAGCCCGGTTTTTTGTGGCCAGAAGAAGCCTGGGCATCCTCATTCCTCAAGGTCGACGAATCTCCCCTCCAGCTTTCTCACCACCTGGGGCATGGTTGTGTATTCCATCTCCTCCAGTGGCAGCCGATGAGGCTCGAATGGCCCGTGGCTGCGCATGTAATCGGCGACCTCACCCGCAATCCTCCTCGCTTTATCGAAACTGGGGTCGTCGAACATATCCCTTGGCCCCACCAGCTTGCCTCCGGAGAGCTGGAAGCCAGCAGCGATAACCCGCGGTGGGCCGTCAAATCGGGAGGGGTTTGAGTCCCTGACGGCCACTGGCATGAAGGGGCCGTGATGGGAACCTCGCATCCATCCCTCCACAAGTATGGGGTTGGTGAATGGCTCCAGCACCTCACCCACTGCGGGGAACTCACCTTGTGAGCGCACGACGCACACCGGGTCGTCCTTACCCACATACCTTCCGGCCATCATGCTCAGGCGCTGGGTAGAGGAGACGGCCGCGATCTCGTTGGAGCCGCGGTGGTAGACCGCCTTCACCGCGTAGCGGCCTGGCGCTCCCATGAAGAGGAGCATGTCATATATCTCCTCAGGGGCATCGAGGGTGATCTTCTTGTGCTCCTTGACATCGTGAATCTCAAAGCGAAAGCCCCCGTGCATGTTCTCGGCGATGACCAGCCCGATGGTATTGAAGGGGTCGGCGAAAATCTTATAGAGAGGCATATTCCATGCCCCTGCCGATGTCTTATCGGCCATGAAGATGATGATTGGCTCCGATCCCCTCTCCTCGAACTCCATTTCGGCGACACCGGGCCCCATCCCCTTGACATTGCCGGAGAAGGCCTCGGCGAGCAGGTCCTGTCCAGCACCATGAAGCTTCAGCTCCCTAGCCACTTTGGTGCACTCAAGGAAGGTATCCCAGGAGAGCTTGTGAATAGTCTCGTCCTCCTCCCCTCGCTGGTGTGTCATGATAAGTTGCAGGTCATCTCCGCAGCGGGTGACATGGAAATCCACCAATAGGTTATCGCGCTTTGCCTTCTCCATGCTCTCAGTAGCCTTCTCTAACACAAGGGGATGAGAGCTGGAGTGCCCGACATAGCCGCCAATGTCAGCTTTGATTACGCTCAGGGTGATCATTCTCTTCCTCCTTTCATCATAAAACCTCCGCAGGTTTGTATATCCCGAATACCTCGCGAAATACATCGCATACCTCGCCCAGGGTGGCGTAGCAACGGACCGCCTCAAGGATATAGGGCATTAGATTCTCCGTCCCCTGGGCAGCACGACGTAGCTCCTCGAGCCTCTGCGCTACGTCCTCAGAACTCCGCTCGCGGCGCACCCGATTTAGGCGTTCCAGATGCCTCCTTTCGCCCTCCTCGTCCATCTCAAGAAGGGGAACGGTTAGTGGTTCATCGATCACATAATCGTTGAGGCCGACAACGATGCGCTCCCCATTCTCGATCTCCCGCTGGCAGCGGTAGGCAGCCTCGGCGATCTCCCGCTGGAAGAAGCCCCTCTCAATGGCCGGGATCACACCACCAAGGGAATCGATCTTTCCGAAGTAATCATATACCGCTGCCTCCATCTTATTGGTGAGGGCTTCCACCATAAAGCTGCCCCCCAGTGGGTCTACGCTATTTGCGACCCCGGTCTCATGGGCGATTATCTGCTGCGTCCTTAGGGCGATGAGGGCTGCCTTCTCTGAGGGCAATGCCCAGGCCTCATCCATGGAATTTGTGTGCAGCGACTGGGTACCTCCCAGCACCGCAGCTAGGGCTTGAAGGGCGACGCGGATGATATTGCTCTCAGGCTGTTGTGCCGTCAGGCTACAACCCGCGGTCTGGGTATGGAAACGAAGCCATAATGAGCGCTCATTCTGGGGATCGAACCTCCGCTTTACCTCCCGTGCCCAGATGCGGCGAGCGGCCCGGAACTTGGCGATCTCCTCGAAGAAATCGTTATGGCAATTGAAGAAGAAGCTGAGCCTGGGGGCGAAATCGTCGATGTTCAACCCTCGCTCCACCCCAGCCTCTACATAGGTTAGTCCATTGGCAAGGGTGAAGGCCAGCTCCTGGGCAGCAGTAGCCCCCGCCTCTCGAATGTGATAGCCGCTGATGCTGATAGTATTCCACAGAGGGAGTTTTTTCGTCCCGAACTCAAATGTGTCCACTATGAGGCGCATCGAAGGCTTGGGGGGGAATAGGTACTCATTCTGAGCGGTGTATTCCTTGAGGATATCATTTTGTATCGTGCCCCCCAGTCTCTCCATCGGTATGCCCCGCTTCTCGGCGGCGACTATGTACATCGCCCAGATCGCTGCCGCCGGGCTGTTTATAGTCATCGATGTGGTCACCCTATCAAGAGGGATACCGTCAAGCAGAATCTCCATGTCGGCGAGTGAGGAGATGGCCGCGCCACACTTGCCGAACTCCCCCTTGGCCTCGGGGGCATCGGTGTCGTAACCCATGAGGGTCGGCATGTCGAAGGCGATGCTTAGCCCTGTATCCCCATGCTCCAGGAGGTATTTGAAGCGGGCATTGGTCTCCTCAGCAGTGCCGAAGCCGGCAAACATGCGCATAGTCCACAACCGCCCGCGATGCCCTGTGTAGTGAACACCGCGCACAAAGGGGTATTCGCCTGGGAAGCCGATATCACGTAGATAGTCTAGTCCCTCGATATCCTCCAGGGTATAAAGCCTTTCAATGGGTATTCCGGAGGTGGTGACGAAACGATCTCCCCTCTCTGGTGACTGCGAGGCTTTCCTTCCCCACTCTGACCCCCGCTTCCTCAGCTCATCAAGCTTCTGTCGATCAAACACTATGTCCTCCAAACACCCTGTTAGTAATCGAACCCTTTCCTCGCCTTTACCCCCTTCTGCAAGGGGTGCTTGACCTCAACCATCTCGGTAACCAGGTCTGCCCTCTCGATAAGCCTCTCATCGGCCTGGCGACCGGTGAGGATAAGCTCCACATTCTCCGGCTTTTGGGCAATAAGTCTGATCACCTCGTCAATATCCAGCAGTTTCCAGGCGACAGCAAGGTTTATCTCGTCAAGCACTATAAGGTCGAAGTCGCCACTCGAGATCGCCCTCCTAGCTGCCGCAAGCGCCTGCCTCGCCTGCTCCCTCTCCTCCGCTTTCACATTCTGTGGATCGATGAAGTATTCGTGCCCAAAGCTTTCGAAGCTGACATTTGGCAATTGGGCCAGTGTGTTTCGCTCTCCATAGGGATAGTCGCCCTTCATGAAGTAGACGATGTGAGCTTTGAGCCCGTGCCCCAGAGCCCGCATTACTACTCCCAATGCCGCAGAGGTCTTGCCTTTACCATTGCCTGTGAAGATTTCCACCAGCCCCTTGTTCATTTTCGAACTTCATGTCTGCAATTTTAGGATCGATGAAAACTGCAAAAGCCCCATTTTGCTTATTAAAAGCCTATAGAGCGATAAAGTCTACATTCAGAGTCTATCAAGAGAGCCTCCGCCTGTCAAGGAGGCTTCGCCTTTGCCGAAGCCCCGTGATATAATGACCGTTAGAGGAGGGATAGATGAGGACCTTTAATAAACGGGGAGACAGCGGGGAAACAAGCTTACTATACGGGGGCCGAGTCCTGAAAAACGACCCCCATTGTGAGGCCTACGGCACCATAGATGAGGCCGTTTCCGCATTGGGTTTGGCACGAGCCCTATCTAGTAAGGAGCGTATTCGGGATATTTTGTATGACATTCAACAGGAGTTGTTCATCGTAGGCTCGGAACTAGCCACCGTTGTTGACCAGTACCATAAGCTGGTAGCCAAGCATCGGGAGGTCACTGACGAGATGGTGGATCGACTGGAAACTATTATCGATGAGTTGGAACAAAATATGGAGATGCCTAAAGCGTTCATCGTGCCCGGCGCATCCCCAAGCGCGGCGGCTCTGGACCTGTCACGAACCATCATAAGAAGGGCGGAGAGGAGAGCCGTGGAGCTTAAGAACGAGAATATGCTGCCCAACGAAAGGGTGCTTCACTATCTCAATAGACTTGCGGACCTGATCTTCACCCTGGCTCGCTATGAAGAGACTTAAAGGAGGGAGAATTTGCCGGACTTTAGCTTCACTGAAGAGCAAGAACTTTTTCGAACAAACCTGAGGGGGTTTTGTCGAGATAAGGTTGTTCCCAGACTCAATGAGATAGAACAGAAAAAGGAGATACCCAATGATTTGATCCAGGCTATGGCGGACATGGGGCTTATTGCTATGTCGATATCCGAGGAATATGGGGGTATGGGCCTTGATGCGGTGACCGCGGGCATCGCGGCCGAGGAGCTGGCCTTCGCCGACACAGGCTGCGCCATCCCGGCCTTCTTCCTGATCCAGAACGCATGGGGTTATCTCCTCGATAAGTATGGAACACCAGAGTTAAAGAGAGAGGTGCTGCCCAGGGTGAAAAGGGGGGAGTCCTTTCTCGGCGTCGCTACAACGGAGCCCGACATCGGCTCAGACCTGGCATCGATGAAAACAAGGATCACCAAAGACGGCGATGGATATGCGGTAACGGGGGAGAAGAACTATATCAGCGGCGTCAAGGAGGCCGAGCGATATGGTGGGGGCTACGTCACCTTGGCCAGGATGACCCCTGAGCTGGGCACCAGGGGGATGAGCCTGTTCTATCTGCCTATAAAGGAAACACCCGGTATAAAAGTAACCTACCTTGAGGAGATGGGCCGGGAGGGCATTTCATGGGGTGGCTTTTTTATCGATGAGGTTCACATCCCCAAGCACTACCTCATTGGCGAGGAGAATAAGGGGTTTTACATTGTGCATGAGGCCTACGAGTTCGCACGGGGTATGATCGCCCTGGTGTGTGCCGGGGCCGCCTCCAAGTCTCTGGAGAACGCCATGAATTACATGAAGCAGCGGCAGGCATTCGGCCAGGCAATCGCCAGATACGAGGGGCTCCAGTTCGCCCTGGCCGAGGACTACGCCAAGATCGAGGCGGCGAGGCTACTAGCCTATAAGGCACTGTGGATGTATGATAGAGAGCAGAAGGGGGACAAAGTATCACGCTTTGAGGTGTCAAAGGCGGTAGCCATGGCCAAGATGCTGTCCCCGATATGGGCCTTTGACGCCATAAACGATGCCATGCAGTGGCAGGGTGCTTTTGGCTACTCAAAGGAATGCCAGGAGCAGAGAGCGCTCAGGGGGGTGAGGTCCTTCACCCTGGCCGAGGGCTCTACCGAGGTGATGAAACTCATCGTGGCTAGGGAACTCCTGGGAAGGGAGTATTTAGCCTACCGTTAGATGATCGCGATAATCGACTATGGTGCCGGGAATCTGCGCAGCGTGGCTAAGGCCATCGCCAAACTCGGCTATGAAGCCAATGTCACCAGCAGCCCCGATGATGTGCTCAACGCCGATGCAGTCATCCTGCCCGGCGTCGGCGCCGCCGGCGACACCATAAACAGCCTTGAGAGGCTGGGCATGATCGATCCGATTCGTCGGGTGATCGCACAAAATCGCCCTTTCTTCGGCGTCTGCCTGGGGCTTCAGGTTCTTTTCACCGACTCCGAGGAGGGCGGCGGCCAGCGGTGTCTTGATATTATCCCGGGGAAGGTGAGAAGACTGCCCTCCTATCTAAAGGTGCCTCAAATGGGGTGGAACCAGGTAAGGCAGAGACTAGCGCACCCTCTATTTGACGGGATACCCGATGGCGCCAATTTCTACTTCGTTCATAGCTACTACGCAGACCCTGAAGAAGCGGCTATCGTTGCCGGAGAGACGGACTATGGAGTCAGTTTCCCTAGCGTGATTATCAAGGGGAATATAGTGGCTACCCAGTTTCACCCTGAAAAGAGCGGCGACCTGGGACTCAAGATGTATGAGAACTTTCTAAAGTTCAGTGTAGGGGGACGCTAATGGAGGTCATCCCGGCCATCGACCTCAAAGGGGGAAAATGCGTTCGCCTGTATCAGGGCGACTATGGCCAAGAGACGGTCTTCTCCCAAGAGCCTGTTGACGTCGCCCGGCGCTGGCAGGAACTGGGGGCCAGGCGGCTGCACATCGTCGACCTTGATGGCGCGGCCAGAGGCCAGCTCTGCCATGCCTCGCTTGTCGAGGAGATTGCTCGCTTGGTGGTGATTCCCCTCCAGATAGGAGGTGGCCTACGGCGGCTGGAGACAGTGGAGCAGGTGCTTGAGCTCGGGGTGGAGCGCGCCATCCTGGGAACAGCGGCTATAGAAGATCGTGAGTTGATCAGGGAAGTGTGCCGAAAATTTGGCGAACGAATAATCGTCAGCATCGATGCCAGGGATGGCTATGTAGCGACACATGGCTGGCGGGACAGAACCACGGTTACCGCCATAGCGCTAGTGGAGAGCGTGGCGGCCCTTGGGGTCAGGCGCTTTGTCTATACCGACATCGCTCGCGACGGCACGCTGAGTGAGCCCAACTTCGATGCTGTAGCGGAACTGGTTTCCAAAACCAGCCTCCCTATAATCGCCTCCGGCGGCATCTCATCGCTTGAACACATAAAAAAGCTGGCCCGGCTCGGCGTCGAGGGGGCGATAGTGGGCCGGGCGCTATATACAGGGGACATCGATTTGAAGGAGGCGCTAAGATGCACCCAGCCTTGATCGCCGTTCTCAGTCTAGTTAGTGCCCTGCTTTTCTTGTGGCTCATAGTATTGCGCATAGTGAAAAAAATGCGCCCCGTCCCCATCCCTTGGCAGGTGGTGCGCTTTATAGACAACCCCCTGCGGAGGCGAATCCAAAACCCATCGAAGACCGTCGCACAAATCGGCATCCGAGAGAGGATGAGGGTGCTGGAGCTGGGCCCCGGCTCTGGCTTCTTGACCGTGAAAGCGTCACGGGGGGTAGGGAGCGATGGGAGGCTATGCTGCCTGGATATCGAGCCAGCGCTTATAGCCAGGCTTAAACAGAAGACGGCAAAGGCGGGCCTCGAGAATGTGGCCATGGTGGTCGGAGATGGCCAATGTCTGCCCTTTAAGGACGGCAGCTTCGATCTGGCATACCTTGTTGGCGTCTTGGGAGAAATACCGGATAAGGATTGTGCGTTGCAGGAATTGCACCGCGTGCTTGGCCAGGAGGGGGTATTATCGATTTCGGAGCTGCTTCCCGACCCCGACTATCCCTTAAGGCGGACTACCATAGCTCTGGCTGGCAAAGCGGGCTTCGAGCCCTTTCAGCAGTTCGGCAATTTCTTCACCTATATCGTAAACTTTCAAAAGAGGTGACCTATGTTGACTAAAAGGATCATTCCCTGCCTTGATGTAACCGGGGGCCGGGTAGTGAAGGGCATCAGCTTTGTCCAACTGAGAGACGCTGGTGACCCTGTAGAGCTGGCCGCCTTCTATGATGGCCAAGGGGCTGATGAGCTGGTCTTCCTTGACATAACAGCAACATCGGATGCCCGCGATATCATGATCGATGTCGTTAAGCGCGTCTCAGAGCAGGTGTTCATCCCTCTCACTGTAGGCGGCGGCTTGAGGAATGTTGAGGACATGCGCCTCATCCTAGAGGCCGGCGCCGATAAGGTAAGTATCAATACCGCAGCCGTTCAAAACCCGGAGCTGATAAGGGAAGGGGCGGCCAAATTCGGTAACCAGTGCATCGTGGTCGCCATCGATGCCAAGCGTCTGGATAAGGAGGTCTCCCTGGAGGGGCCTCTAGCGCTGGGCCCCGGCTCAAAATGGGAGGTCTACACCCATGGCGGGCGAAGGCCCACCGGGATCGACGCCGTGAAATGGGCCAAGCAGGCGGTGGCCTTGGGCGCTGGCGAGCTGCTCCCCACCAGCATGGACGCCGATGGCCATCAAACCGGCTATGATTTGGAGCTCACACGCGCCATTTCGGAGGCGGTAAGCGTTCCGGTAATCGCCAGCGGCGGCGCCGGCAATCTGGAGCATCTCTACGAGGCCATTGTCATCGGCAAAGCCGATGCGGTGCTAGTCGCCAGCATCTTCCATTACGGTACCTACTCCATCCGTCAGGCAAAGGAATACCTTGCTCAGAAGGGGATAGCGGTAAGGCTTGAGGAGGGGCCATGTTAAAGTTCGATAACGAAGGGCTAATCGCAGCCATTATCCAGGACGCCACCAGCGGCGAGGTGCTTATGCTGGGCTATATGAATGAGGAGTCGCTGAAGAGAACGCTTGATGGCGGTCAGGTCTGGTTCTATAGTCGCAGCCGCCAGGAGCTGTGGCACAAAGGGGAGACCTCGGGAAACTACCTAAATGTTCGATCCATCTCTAAGGACTGCGATGAGGATGCTCTCCTAATTCAGGCTGAGGCCACCGGTCCGGTGTGCCACACGGGAAACAGGACCTGTTTCTTTCGAAGATTGGAACAGACATAAGTAAGGGAGCTGAAGTGCTCCTCAGCTCCCTTTCGCCTGATATGCTTCCTCTACTGCATCTTGTATCGCCGCTTGAAGCGCTCCACCCGCCCCGCAGTGTCCACGATGCGCCTCTCCCCAGTGAAAAAGGGATGACACTTGCTGCAAAGCTCAACCTTCAAAACCGGCTTGGTAGAGCCCGTGGTAAAAGTGTTGCCGCAGGAGCAAGTCACCTGAGCTTCCACATAGTTAGGGTGGATATCCTTTTTCATTGGCTGTAAACGCTTGCCTTTCTTCTGTCCTTTGGTGCCGGCTCGAACTTGACGAAGCCATCGATGAGGGCAAAGAGTGTGTGATCCCGGCCCACGCCTACGTTGTTGCCTGGCTTGATGCGAGTCCCCCGCTGGCGAACGATGATAGTGCCGGCGTGTACGCGCTCGCCAGCATAGCGCTTGACGCCAAGCCGCTTCGCCTGGCTGTCGCGCCCCAGCCTTGTGCTGCCACCACCCTTCTTATGCGCCATTTCTTAGCCCTATTTCTTACCTTTCGACAAAATGCCTGCTGCCAGGACCTAATCGGTTTCTCACCTCATGTTAGCATAATATATCTTTTATGGCAAGTCTGGTATGTAGTTGGCGGTGCCCCCTCATCCGGCGATAGCGCACCTTTGGCTTGTATTTGAAGACGATGGCCTTCTCACCCTTGCCCTGGCCAACGACCTCAGCGACGACCTTGGCCCCCTTAACGATAGGCGTACCTACCTTCACATTCTCCCCATCGGCGACAAGCAACACCTGATCCAGCTCCACGGTGCTCCCTTCCTCTGCTGGCAGGCGCTCCACATCGATGGTTTCCCCAGGCGCGACCCTGTACTGCTTTCCTCCTGTTTGAACTATGGCGTAAATCCTGCTTTCCTCCATTAGCGTCTCACTTTACCAACGCAAGTATAACCTCGATGGAGCGTGAAAGCAATCCTCTGAAGTTACCTGTTCCTGCATAACCAATTGGCAGAGCTTAAATATCAGAAAAGTGTGGGGAGTCCTTCCCCTATCAATCTCTCGATCTCGGTCACGGTGGTCTCCAGCGATATTGTCAGCCAGGAACCGCTTCTACTCACCGACAACCCATAAAGCAAATCAGCAATCTCAGACGGAATGTCGGGCAACAGGAGCGGGAGGAAGTCTAATATGCCGCTGATCATATCGTCAGCAGCTTCTGCGGATTCAGTGTCTGAGAAATATAGCTTTATTTGCAGGGAGAGGTTTTCCCCCTCCTTATCCAAGCCGAATCCTACCGTCTCTATACCTTCAAAAGCGTCCAGGCCTATGGGAATCTCCCATTCAGATATAGCGCCCCAGGCATCCTCGGGCATCATCACTGCCCCTTTGAGCCATACATCGCCAAGGGATTTATATGTATCATATACCGGGCCGCTAAGGTGAGGTGCGCCCTGCGTGACATCGATGACGTCTTTAATCCCATCCTCTAGGCCCACTGCTATAGTGTCATCACTCAGAAAACAGATTGCCACCGCTTGATCTCCAATGGTTACTGTGTAGATTTGATACCCTTCGTAGGAGGAGATTGACATTTCCTCACCGACGGCCTCCTCTATACTGTCGATCAACGCCTCGGGGTCGAAAGTCCCTTTTACCATGGCCCCGAAGGAATCCTCAGACTCAATATCACCAAATACCAATACCTCGGAAAACACGCTGGGGTCGAGGCCGGCTTCATCCTCAGCCCAAGCCAAGGCCTCATCAAATGTCTGAGGCCAAGCTGGCGGTTTTTGAGCCTCATTATAAGCCTCCACTATATCTTCATCGGTGAGGATTTGACTTATCTGTATGCTAGCAATAAAATTCGCATTCTGGGGCACCAAATCTATTGCCTGTATGGCTGACGGTGCAGTTAAGGCAACCGCCAAAGCAGCAACCACTGCCACGACTACTACTATTACGAGTACTATAGGAACCATTCTGCTAAGCATGAGCTGCCTCCCTTCACCGCTAGCAGAAATTCTAACACCCCTCTTCCCTAATGTCAAAAGGGCACAGCTTTGTTATAATGGGATAAAGGAGCGTTATGATGGATCTGGGTCGCATTCTACCTAGAGTAACCAGGCCAGCCCGTTATACCGGAGGTGAGTGGAATAGCGTCACCAAGGACTGGGATGCTATCGATGTTAGGATAGCGCTGGCTTACCCAGACCTCTATGAAATCGGTATGTCCAACCTTGGGCTGTCTATTCTTTACGACCTGGTAAATAGGCAGCCCAAGGCCCTTGCCGAGCGTGTCTACGCCCCATGGGTCGATATGGAGGAGGAGATGAGGAAGGCATCCATCCCCCTCTTCAGCCTGGAATCAAAGCGCCCCGTCAGAGAATTCGATATCATCGGCTTCTCACTGGGCTATGAACTTACCTATACTAATGTGCTCAATATGCTTGATCTGGCTGGGATACCGGTTTTCGCCTCTGAGCGGGATAATTCCTATCCCTTGATCATCGCCGGGGGTAGTTGCGCCCTTAATGCCGAGCCAATGGCGGACTTCATCGACCTTTTCGTTCTTGGCGAGGGAGAGGAGGTTCTTCTGGAGTTGCTCGAAACCTTTCGCAGATGGAAGCTTGAGGGCTCCCACGGAAAGCAAGAGCTGCTTCGTGAATTAGCCCTCGTCCCTGGCATTTATGTGCCCAGTTTGTACCATGTTGACTATCATGACGACGGCACTGTTTCAAGAATAATGCCCATATCACCAGAAGTGAGCCCAAGCATTAGGCGACGCATCCTGATGAAGCTACCCCCGGTAGTTACCAAGCCAGTGGTGCCTTTTGTTGAGGTGATTCACGACCGGGCAGCCGTCGAGATCCAGCGTGGTTGCACCAGAGGCTGTCGCTTCTGCCAGGCGGGAATCATCTACCGCCCACTCCGGGAACGACCCAAGGAGGAGGTTTTTGAGGCAGTGGGCGAATTGCTTGGAAATTGTGGCTACAATGAGCTTTCCCTGCTCTCTTTGAGCACTAGCGACTATTCAGATACTGAGATTTTGCTTAGCACACTATCGGCGCGCTATCGAGAGGACTGCCTTAAGCTATCGCTGCCCAGCCTGCGTATCGATAGCTTCTCGGTAAGGCTGATGGATGCTATCACCTCGGGCAAGAAGACTGGATTGACCTTTGCCCCTGAAGCGGGCAACGAGCGACTTCGCCGCGTGATCAATAAGGGCGTCTCCGAGGACGAGCTGCTACACACTCTAGAGGTGGCTGCGGAGAGAGGCTGGCGCAGCATTAAGCTCTACTTCATGCTCGGCCTGCCCACTGAAACCCCTGATGATATAGAAAGCATAGTTCACCTCGTACGCCAGATTTCTCACGCTAGGAGGAAACCTGGAGTAAAAGCGCTACATCTAAGGGTGAGCACCTCAGCCTTTGTGCCCAAGGCGCATACCCCGTTTCAATGGGTGGCCCAGAGCACAGAAGAAGAGCTAAATGAAAAGGTTGAAGTCCTCAGACTCGGTTTGAAAAGAATAGGGATACGTCTCTCTTGGCAAGACCCCAAGATTAGCCAACTTGAAGGGGTACTGGCACGTGGCGACCGCCGCCTATCCAGAGCGATATATCGCGCCTGGCAACTGGGCTCGACCTTCGACGCCTGGAGCGACTATTTCAACCCTGAAAGATGGGGCCGCGCCTTTGATGAATGTAGCCTCGATCCCATCTTCTACGCTAACCGGCAACGTTCTTTGGATGAAATACTGCCTTGGGCTCACATCGATGTTGGCGTAGACCCAGCCTTCCTCAAGAGGGAATACCAGAATACTTATAGCGGCGCAGAGACCCAAGACTGCCGCTTCGGTCGCTGCGCCGCGTGCGGGCTAGAACGCTGGCACCCCGCTTGCCATAATAGTTATCAAAGTTCGTCTTCGTAACCCTCCTCAAGAAAACCGGACGTCCTCCTCGGAAGAACGAAGAGCACGATAATGCCCCCGATAACAATGAGGGCGCTTAGTGCGATCAACAGGATGTGCCACCACGACAGGCCGAAGACCGCACCGGCCACAAACACTGCCCATTCGCTCAGATGAGTTGTCTCCGCGCAGAGGGTCCCTGCTGTCGTGTCTACCTCTGTACTAAGCACCACCCACCCCTCGGTGGTTGCGTCATAGTATGCCAGCCTCAAACGCGCTGGGTCATCTCCAGCAGCATCCAGATCGGCAGAAGTGTACTCGACGCAGATCTCCATAGCCTCCGCCAGCTCGGTCGTCTCCGGCGAGGTAGTTATTGAGAAGCAGGCGCTACCCAGAGTGTACCCTCCGGTAGGCGTCTGACAGGTAGCAGGTGCAATGGTGACTGTGGTATCCTCGGTGAATGCCTCTGCGGGGAATGTCAAGGTAACCAGACCGTCCGTGGTCTCCACCGTGCCCCCAGCCGATCCGACGGTGCCCTCACCCTGGAAAGATGGTGTTGGCGTAGGTGTGGGCGTCGGCGTTGGTGTTGGCGTTGGTGTAGCCGTCGGCGTCGCCGTCGGTGTCGGTGTCGGCGTAGGCGTAGGTGTCGGCGTAGGCGTTGGTGTCGGTGTTGGTGTAGCCGTCGGCGTCGGCGTGCCTGTTGGTGTCGGTGTTGGTGTAGGTGTTGGCGTAGGTGTGGGTGTGGGCGTCGGTGTTGCCCCAGGCGTGGTCGGAATTGCCACTCCTGCCCCGGCAGTTTCATCGGGATTGCCCATCTTATCTTTCACATCCGAGGTTGGGTCCACCGTCTCACCGCCATCGATGTTCTCATCAGCACCCAGAATCACAGTGGCCTGAGTGTCGGTGGGAGAGTTCCAGATAACGGTGGGGCTCGTGCCGTAGTCAGCCGCCCCCGAGGCAGTGCTATCTAGGCACGTGTTGACATTGCCGCCTGCGATGGTGCTGGTGTCCATGGCCTCGCTGAAGTTGAACACCAGGCTGTCACCGGCATCGATAAAGCCTGAGGAATCGGTATCTGTCCAAACTATACTCTCCAGGCTTGGGCCCGTGTCGTCCGGGGGCAGGGGTATCGCCGGGCTGCCCGTACCATCCGCATTGCCTATCTTATCCGTCACCGAGGCCGATGGGTTCACCAACTCACCGCCCTCGATGGTCTCATCGGTGCCAAGAGTGACGACAAGCCAGACGTGAGTTGCATCCCAGGCAAGGCTGAGGCCGTTACCGGTCGTGCCATAGCTGCGTGCCGGCGAGGTGGGAAGAGTGGTGTCGATATTGGAGGCGGTGATGGTAGCGTTGGCCATGGACTCGCTGAAGTTGAACGTCAGCTTGTCAGTCCCACTAATAGTGCCATCGCTATCGACATCGTCCCACGTTATGCTAATCAGGGTTGGGGCAGTGGTATCGGGAGGCAGGGGGATCGCCGGGGTGGAAGTATTATCCGCATTGCCTGCCTTGTCCTTCACGGTGGATGCCGGGTTCACCGTCTCACCACCACTGATCTGCTCACCAGACCCCAGGGTGACGGTAAGCATGGTGCCGGCGGGATTCCAGAGAAGAGTTGGAGCGGTGGTACCATAGGTGCGCGATGGTGAGGTGGGAAGATCAGTGTCGATATTGCCTGAGGCGATGGTAGTAGTGAGCATGGACTCGCTGAAGTTGAACACAAGATCGTCACTGGCATTAATAGTGCCATCACTGTCGTTATCGATCCATGTTATGCTCCGCAGCGTTGGCCCCGTAGTCTCGGCGGATACTGAGGTCGGCGAGGTGGGGACTGTTGGGCCAGGGCTGGTGGTGCCATCAACATTGCCCTCCTTGTCCTTCACCGCGCTCGACGGGGCGACCGTCTCATTACCGGCAATGTCCGTAGACGATCCCAGCGTCACGCTGAGCAGGGTCTCAGCGGTGTCCCAGTTCAGGTCACCGGATGCACTGGTGTCATAGGTGGTGCCATTTCCGGAGAGTGGCAGCACTGTGTCGATGGTGTCCCAGGCGATGGTGGTGGTGTCCATGGACTCGCTGAATTTGAACACCAGGGTGTCGCCCCCACTAATATAGGTATCGGCGTCGACATCGGTCCAGCCGATGCCGAGCAGTGTTGGGGCAGTGGCATCGGGCGGCAAGGTGATCGCCGGGCTTGAGGTTGCATCCGCATTGCCGTTCTTGTCGGTCACCGTCGATGCCGGGTTCACTGTCTCACCGCCGACAATGGTCTCCCCAGTGCCAAGGGTGACGACGAGCCAGGCGCCAGTTGCATCCCAGAGAAGAGTCGGGGCGGTGGTACCGTAGGTGCGAGCCGGTGAGGTCTGAAGAGCGGTGTCGATATTGGAGTCGGTGATGGTAGAGGTGTCCATGGACTCGCTGAAGTTGAATGTCAGCGTGTCAGTTCCACTTATAGTGCCATCGCTATCGACATCCGCCCACGTTGTGCTAATCAGGCTTGGATTGGTGGTATCGGGAGGCAGAGGGATCGCCGGCCCAGGGCTGGCAGTCCCATCCGAGTTGCCCGCCTTGTCCTTAACCGACGATGTTGGGTTGACCGTCTCACCACCACTAATCAGCTCACCAGACCCCAGGGTGACGGTAAGCATGGTGCCGGCGGGATTCCAGGCACCGGCAGGAGTTGTGCCGTAATCCCCAGTCCCCGACGCTGTGCTTTCCAGGTAGGTGTTTATCTCAGTCGGGGTATCAAGAATGGAGGTGAGCATGGACTCGCTGAAGTTGAAGACCAGCTTGTCACCGGCATTGATAGTGCCATCGCTGTCGCTATCGATCCATGTTATGCTCCGCAGGGTTGGAGCAGTGGTCTCCGCCAGCGCAGGGCTGCTCAGCGCAATGACGGGCACCAGGGCAAGTATTAGCAGTAGTGCCACCATAATGCGCCACCATTTATTAAATCCCTTTCTCATCTCTCGTCTCCTTTCATTTCAGTGCCTGAAGCCCTTTGGCGCACATAATAAAGCCGGGAGCCACCCTGAAACATCAGGTTAGCTTACCCAGCCTCAGGGTTGCTCCTCCAGCCTTGCCCCATTGCTGCCGATAAAGGGGCTTCATTGAACTTAATCGAAACTAATTGAAGTTGACACCGCGTTGTATCCTTCTACCACAATCTCAAGCAAATGTCAACACCCGTTTGCCATAAATTGCACCCTTTTTATCCGATTTTGTGCAATTTTGTCTCGCGATGCAACACTGTGCCTTAAAGGCTGCTCAGAAATTCCTGAATGGCCTGATTAACTTCATCGGGCTTCTCGGCAAACACCATGTGGGTGCCCCCTTCGATGATCACCTCCCGTGCCCCCTCGATCTTATCGGCGAGGTATCTGCTATATTTAGGCGGGGTCATTATGTCCTCGCTGCCGCAAAGAGCCACGGTAGGCAATTTGATCTCATGAACGCGATCCATGATGTCAAACTTATCGCAGCACAGCATATCGTTGAGAAACACAGCGGGGCCGTTCTCCAAAGCCCTCTTCCACAGCACCTCCTTGAGTTCAGGGTCGATAAGCTCCCACCCTATTTCCATGAACTCCCCAAGCATGCCGGGGTCGCTCTTGGCATTCTCCAGCATCTCGAGGTACATGGGGTCTACGCGCAGCCTGGCTCCGCCGCCGATGAGGATCAGCCCCTTTAGATCATCGGGATAGTTCAGGCCGTAGAGCTGAGCGATGGCACTGCCCAAGGAATGGCCGGCCAGAACCACGTCCCGATAGCCCATCTCCTGAATGTATCCCCTGAGCCAATCCACATAGCCCTCAACGCTGTTCCGAGGCTCGCCATCGGGGTGGCCGGGGAGGTTGATGGCGTCAGCATCGGGGAAATGCTTTGTCTGGTAGTGCCAGGCCTCCCTGCAACCCCCTGAGCCGTGAATAAAGACGAGCTTCATGCTAGTGTACCTCCGTCGACATATATCGTCTGACCCGTGATGTAACTGGAGGCGTCGGAGGCCAGGAACAGGGCCACCGCCATTATCTCCTCCGGCTCGGCGAGGCGACCCAGAGGAATTGTAGACTCTATGGCTTTCAGCATATCGGGGTTGCCCCACATTGGCTGGCTGAACCCCGTTTTAACCATGCCCGGCCCGATGGCGTTGACTCGGATGTTATAGCTGGCCAGGTCAATAGCCAGGAGCTGGGTCAGCATAGCCACTCCAGCCTTGGATATGCTATAGGCCCCCAGCATCGGGGCCGCCTTCTCGGCAGCACCCGAGGTTATATTGATTATGTTGCCGCTCTTCTTCTCCATCATCACCCTTGCCACTGCCTGGCTGCAAAGATAATACCCCTTAAGCCCGACATTCATCACCTTATCCCAGCCATCCTCTCGAAGATCGACAATGGGGCGCATGATATTTATCGCCGCATTATTAACCAGGATATCAACGGCGCCAAATTTTTCCAGAGTTTTGGCCACCATGTTATCCACATCGCTTTTTACTGCGATATTGGTCTCCACCGCCAGGGCACGTCGACCTATCGCTTCGATCTCCTGGGCCACCTTCTCCAGATCGGCCACGGTGCGGGCGGCAACCACCACATCGGCGCCAGCCTCGGCGAAACCCAGAGCGATGGCCCGGCCAATGCCCCGGCTGCCACCGGTGACGATGGCTACCCTACCATCTAAGGAAAGTCTGGGAATGGTCATTTTACATCCTCCTTTGGCTTTTTGGCTCAGATTACCTGGCCCCCATTGGGGCTTATCACCTGTCCCACCATGAAACTGGACTCGTCGGATGCAAGGAACACCGCCACCGGGGCCACCTCCTCCGGGGTGCCCAGCCGGTCGAGAAGGATCTTGCCAAAAGCGGCCTGAATCAGTTCGGCCAGGGCTTTACCCTCCATGCCGACGGGTTCCTTGAGCCCTGGGGTCTCTATGAAGCCAGGGGCTATGGCATTGACGTATATTCCCTTCCCGATGAGTTCCTTGGCTGCAGCCTTGGTAAAGGCCATAATACCGCCCTTGGCTGCCGAATAGTGCGAGGCCCCACCCAGGCCGGTGGTGGCAGCAATGGAGGCCATGTTTATTATCTTACCTGACCCTTTGGCCTCCATGATCGGGACCGCCTCCCGGGTGCAGTAGAAGGTGCCATCGAGATGGACGGCCAGCATGCGCTTCCACTGCTCATCGTCTATAGTGGGTATCTCCGCCGCCTGAAGCAAGCCAGCATTGTTGACCAAGATATCTATGGTGGAGTACTTCTCCACTGCCTGGGCAAACATCTGCTTCACCTGCTGGCTATCGGAGACATCGGCAGCGATGGCCATGGCCTGCCCGCCCAGGGCCTGGATATCGGCCACCGTCTTGGCCGCCCTCTCCTCCACGACATCGTTGATCACCAGTTTGGCGCCCTCGCGGGTAAAAGCCAGGGCTATGGCCTGGCCAAGGCCGGAGCCGGCACCGGTGACCAGGGCCACCTTGTCTTTGAGCTTCATCTTATCTCCCCCTTTTATTCTAGGTAGCTACAGCCCCGCCATCGACGCTGAGGCCATGGCCGGTGATGAATGATGCCTCATCGGAGGCCAGGAACAGGGCAGCGTTGGCCACGTCCTCAGGCGTCCCCATTCGCCCCTGCATTTCCAAGATGCGATCGGCGGGGTTGGGAATGCCAAAGGCGAGGCCGAAGGCCTCGTAGTCCTTTAGCAGCTGTTGCCCCATGCCATCGTCGATGACACCGGGATTGAGGGCGTTTACCCTGATGTTGAGCAACCTGAGTTCGGCGGCCATGGCTCGAGTGAGGAGCAGCACGCCGCCCTTGGAGGCACAGTAGACAGTGGCCAGCGGTGCCCCCACATAGCCCGCCATGGAGGACAGGTTTATGATGACCCCTCCCCCACGCATGGCCATCTCCAGTACAGCGTACTTGGAGCTCAGGAACACCCCCTTCATGTTGATGTCCATAAGCGTATCCCACTCCTCCTCGGTGACATCGGTCATGGGTTTGCACATCCATATCCCGGCGTTGTTGACCAGGATATCGAGCTTCCCATAGGCATCTATGGTAGCCTTCACCATTTTCTCGGCATCGGCCGCCTTGGAGACATCGGCGAGGACGAAGCTGGCCTCGCCGCCAGCCTCCTTGATCATCTTCACCGTGTCCTCGCCGCTGGCGTAAGACGAGCGGTTGCAGTCGGCCACTATAACCTTGGCCCCTTCCTGGGCGAACCTGAGAGCTATGGCCCGCCCGATGCCAGCCCCGGCGCCGGTGACCAGGGCCACCTTGTCTTTGAGCTTCATAATACCTCCTTTTTTTGAACTAATTGCTGTGACAGGTCGTAAGGCTACTCGCTATCTTACCTCGTTTCTTAGCACTCGCTCTTGGTAAGGCTAAGGCCTCCTGCTACTTCAGGGTTGTCTCCAGCACCTCATCGATATTGTCGACCAGGATGAACTCAAGCTCATCCTTCACCTGCTGCGGGATCTCCTCTGTGTCCTTATCATTATCCTTGGGCAGAATCACCTTCTTGATGCCAGCGCGGTGGGCCGCCAGCACCTTGTCTCTGATCCCGCCCACAGGCAAGACCTTCCCTCTAAGGGTTATCTCTCCGGTCATGGCCACATCTTTTCTGACCCGCTTGCCTGTTATCGCAGAGACCAGGGCTACGGCCATAGTTATCCCGGCCGAGGGGCCGTCCTTGGGGATGGCGCCGGCGGGCACGTGGATGTGAACATCATTCTTTTCGTAAAAGCTTTCGAATGGCGTCCCATCTACAGTATGGGTTTCTAATCGTCGCTGGCGTCTATCCGCATCGGCGCGATATTCGAAAGAACGAGCGTAGGTCAGCGCCGCCCGAGCCGACTCCTGCATCACATCGCCCAACTTACCGGTCAATATAAGGTTGCCTTTTCCCGGGACCAGCGCCGCCTCGATAAAGAGGACATCGCCGCCTACAGGCGTCCAGGCCAGACCGGTGGCCACGCCAACCTCATCGCCCTCCTCGGCAACCTCGTAGCGGAATTTGATCGGGCCAAGATACCCATGAAGGGCCTCCGGGGTGATGACGGCTGTCCCTTCGGACCCCTGGGCCACCCCCATGGCCACCTTTCGACAGACGGTGCCGATCTCGCGCTCCAGGTTCCTGACCCCGGCCTCCCTGGTGTAATTTCGGATTATAGCCAGCACCCCGTCATCGGAGAATTGAAGCCTATCTGCGCTGAGTCCATTCTCTTTGAGCTGCCTGGAGACGAGGAATCTTTGAGCGATGTGTAGCTTCTCCAGCTCGGTGTATCCCGGGAGCTCAAGCACCTCCATCCTGTCCTGGAGCGCTGGTGGAATGGGGTCCACGATGTTAGCGGTGGTAATGAACATGACCTTGGACAGATCGAAGCGGACATCTAGGTAGTGGTCGGAGAAGGCGAAATTCTGCTCCGGATCCAGGACCTCGAGGAGCGCCGCCGCCGGGTCACCACGAAAGTCCATCCCGATCTTATCAACCTCGTCGAGCATGAATACCGGGTTATTGGACTCGGCGCGGCGGATCTGCTGGATGATCCTGCCCGGAAGCGCCCCGACATAGGTCCTGCGGTGACCACGGATCTCGGCCTCATCCCTTATGCCCCCCAGTGAAAGGCGAACGAACTTCCTTCCTAAGGCGCGGGCGATCGACTGACCAATAGAGGTTTTTCCCGTTCCCGGGGGGCCAACGAAGCACAGGATGGGGCCTTTCATGTCCTCCTTGAGCTGGCGCACCGCCAGGTATTCCAGGATCCTGCTCTTGACCTTATCTAAGTCATAGTGATCCTCATCGAGCACCTGCTGCGCCTGAGCCACATCTAGATTGTCCTCAGTGCTCTTGGCCCAGGGGAGGTTGATGAGCCAATCGAGGTATGTTCTGGATACGGTGTATTCGGCGGCAGCTGGTGGCATCTTGGCCAGGCGATCGAGCTCCCGCTCCGCCTCCTGCTGCGCCTCTGGGGGAAGCTGGGCCTGAGCGATCTTCTCCCTGAGCTCGTTGATCTCCATAGTGCGCTCATCGACCTCGCCAAGCTCCTTCTGAATCGCCTTAAGCTGCTCCCTGAGGTAGAATTCCCGCTGGTTTTTGTCTATCTCCTGTTTCATCTGCGACTGAATCTTGCTCCCCAGCTCCAGTATCTCCAACTCCCTGTTTATGTGGGTGGTGAGCTTTTTAATCCGCTCGGTGACATCGAGCATCTCCAGTAGCTCCTGCCTCTCCTCCAGGCTCATATTGATGTGAGCGGCAACGAAGTCAGTGAGGCCGCCGGGATCGGTCATATTCACAGCGGCGATGCCCAATTCCTCGGGCAGATTGGGGGCTAGAGAAACCACCTTCTGGAACAGGTCAACCAGATTTCGCATAAGGGCTTCAAGCTCGGTAGTCTTCTCCACCTCCTCCGCCTTAAGGACCTCAACCTTACCTTTAAGATAGGGCTCGCTCTGGGTTAGCTTCTTGAGGCGGATTCTCTCAAGGCCCTGAAGGAAGGCGCGAATGGAGCCGTCAGGCATCTTGAACATCCTGGCGATGAGGGCTGCGGTGCCCACGCCAAACAGGTTTTTAGGGCTCGGCTCCCCCTCGCCGGAACGCCGGGCAAATATGGCTACTATCTTATCCCCGGCAACGGCGTCATCGATAAGCGTCACCATCTTCTGATCATCTGTTGCCAGTGGGACGATCATAGAAGGGTATACCACAGTATCGGCACTGGGAAGGATGGGTAGCTCACCAGGGATTTGGAGCTTACCCGGTGGTTTTTGATCCGTTTCGTCGACCCTAATCATCACTCTCTCCTTTTCTCAACCTGGTCCCCGCTAGGCGGTGCGGATCTTCACTCTTCGTGTTCTGTCCCCCAAGCGCTTAGGAAGGACGATCTCCAAAATGCCTTCCTGGCAGGATGCCCTTGTTTCATTAGCATTCACAGCTACCGGCAGCAGGATCCCCCTCTCAAAGAGCCCCTTGGCGATCTCCATTTGATGGTATATCCTCTTGCTACTGGCCCTGGGCTCTCTCCGCTCCCCCCTGATCACCACGGTCTTGCCACTCACGATGATCTGGATCTCCTCCTCTCTCACCCCAGCCAGCTCCACAAGAACCACCACCTCCCCAGGAGTCTCATATAGGTCCACCGCCGGCTCCCAGGCCCATGGGGAGAAGCGCACCGATGGCGGTTTGCAGCTGGCGAAATGATCGAGGAGCTGCTCCATCTCCCGCTGCATGCTATCGATGTTGGTCAGCCAATCGCGCCGAAACCCTACCATTTTCGTCCTCCAGATTCTATATCGCCCCTATTATAGACCATGTGGGGATAGGGGTCGACCATTCATAGCGCCTCCAATATCTGTGTAACACCTTCCCGAATCATCGTTACCGCGATTGCGGCTAAAAGCAGCATAGCGATCTTGGAGGCTGCCCTGAGCCCTGACCTCCCCAAGAAGCCAGCTATCCTGTTCCCCTGAGCAAAGATAAGCCAGGCGATAGCCAGGTTGACTATAAAGGCAATTATGACCGCAACTATCCCCAGGACGCCTTCGTATCGGTCGATGAGCAGAAGCAACGTGGTAAGCACAGCAGGGCCAACTATCAAGGGGGTGCCCAGAGGAACAACCCCGATCAGCCCTCCATCGGCGGGAACCTGTTCCGCCCTCCTCTCGATGAGTAGCTCGCGGGTAGCCAATATAAAAAGGATCAGCCCCCCGGCAACAAGAAAGTCGTAAACCTCGATCCCCATGAGCCAGAACACGACCTTGCCCAGGGCAATGAAACCAAGCCCCAAGCCCAATGCTGTAAACATGGCGTAGCGCACCATTCTAATGCGCTCCCTTGGCTCCATGTTTTCGCTCATCCCGAGGAGGATGGGCAAAGTACCCACCGCATCCATAGCAACGAGGATGGGAATAAAAGATAACAGTAGATTTTCAAAAAAATTTGCCAACCTTCCATACTCCTTTGAAGGGGGCTTTACCGCATGGGCGCGATAGCGATCGCCTCGTCTCCTTCACTGAGCTTCATAAGGCTGGCTCCTCTTCTAATTCTCCGCTGAATCGGGATATCCTCCACCATGATCCGGATCATATTCCCCTGTGCGGAAAGGATCATCAGTTCATCCGCAGAATCAACGATGCGGGCTGAGGTGACCATCCCAGACTTTGGACTGATGCACAGGCTTTTTATCCCCCGGCCACCACGGGCTTGTCGCCGATAATCGGCTAACGGGGTGCGCTTGCCGTGGCCATTGGCAGTAACTAACAATAGGTAAGCATTGGGGGAGACGATGTCCATAGCTACCACGCCATCTCCTGGGGAGAGTCGGATCGCGCGCACCCCCCCGCTTGAGCGGGAGGCAACCCTAAGTCCAGCAACAGCAAACCTGATCGCCTGTCCCGTTTCGGTTACCAGAATGACCTCGTCATCTTGATGAGCCACCCTTGCCGCCACTAGTTCATCATCTTTCTCCAGGCCCATGGCGATGAGCCCGCTACTCCTGACCGAACCAAAATCCTTAAGCGCAGTCCGCTTTATCTCCCCTGAGCGGGTAGCCATCACCATAAAGTTACCCGGGGAAAAGCTTGATACGGCCAGAATATCAGTAACCTGCTCCCTCTCGTCCAGAGAAAGCAGTTGCACCAGCGGTGTTCCTCTAGCAGTTCGGGAGCTATCTTGTGGTATTCGGTGGCATTTGAGAGACAGCACCTTCCCCCGACTGGTGAAGAACAGCAAAGTATCAAGGGTATCAGTGACCAGGAGCAGGCGCACCCCCTCTGGCTCTTGGGTACCGATCACACCTCTCCCTCCTCGAAGCTGAAGCCTGTAGCTCTCACTGGGCATCCGCTTAATATATCCCCTGTTGGTTAAGGTCAGCGCCACCCTCTGATGGGGTATCAGGTCCTCCTCCCGGAACTCCTCAGGCTCTTGTTCAACGACCTCCGTCCGCCGTGGGTCGCCATATTTCTCCTTTAGCTCGGCGACATCCTCCTTGACCAGAAAGAGGATCTTCCTCGGATTGGCCAGCAGGTCCTCCAGGTAAGCGATAGTCTTCAGAACCTCTGTATATTCATCGATCACCTTTTTGCGCTCAAGGGCTGCGAGGCGTCTCAGTTGCATATCCAGGATGGCTTGCGCCTGGACCTGGGTTAGATCGAATGAATTCATTAGATTCGTCCGCGCTACCTCAGCGCTTTCAGAGCGGCGAATGGTCTCTATAACCTCATCCAGGTGATCCAAGGCGATCCTCAGCCCCTCCAAGATGTGGGCCCTCTCCTTAGCACGGCGAAGCTCAAACTGGGACCGGCGAACAATAATCTCCTGGCGGAAGCTTATATACTGCTGAAGCGCCGTTTTCAGGCTAATAACCCGGGGTTGCCCATCGACTAGGGCTAGCATATTCACAAAGAAGGCTGACTGCATCGGTGTATGCTTAAAGAGGTTGTTCAAGACTTTCCCCGGTTGAGCATCTTTCCTCAGCTCGATAACAATGCGCATCCCCTGTCGGTCCGATTCATCGCGCAGCTCAGCGATCCCCTCTATCCTTCTCACCTTAACCAAGTCAGCGATCTTCTCAACCAGAGCCGCCTTATTTACCTGATAGGGAAGCTCAGTGATCACTATCTGATAGCGCCCTTTTGCGATCTCCTCAATATCAGCCCGGGCCCTGATTACAATCCTGCCTCTACCCGTATTGTAGGCAGCCTCAATTCCCTCGCGACCGTGAATAATGCCCGCAGTAGGGAAATCGGGGCCATGAACGTAATCTGTGAGCTCGTCCACGGTGGCATCAGGGTTATCAATGAGATGGGCTATGGCATCTGAGATCTCACCGAGATTCTGTGGTGGGATATTTGTAGCCATGCCGACAGCGATCCCCGAGGCACCATTAAGTAGTAGATTGGGAAGCCTTGAGGGCAGAACAGTTGGCTCATTAATGGAGCCATCGAAGTTGGGCACAAAATCTACAGTCTCCTTATCTATTTCAAGGAGCATCTCCTCAGCGATCGAGGAAAGACGGGCTTCGGTATAGCGCATCGCCGCTGGGGGGTCGTTATCCACGCTGCCAAAATTGCCCTGTCCATCGATGAGAACATACCTCATCGAGAAGTCCTGGGCCATACGCACCATGGCTTCATAAACCGGGGCATCGCCGTGAGGATGGTACTTACCGAGAACCTCGCCAACGATGCGAGCGCTCTTCTTGTGAGCGGCGGTATGTGTGAGCCCCAGTTCCCCCATGGCATAGAGGATCCTTCTTTGTACCGGTTTTAACCCATCACGTACATCGGGCAGGGCGCGAGAGACGATGACGCTCATCGCGTAGTCAAGGTATGAGCCTTTCATCTCATCTTCTATGTCCACTGGCTTAATGGTTCCGATGTCCATCAGACCTCCCTGGTTAACCTTATCACAAGAATATCACGCTTCGCCGTGATCGTCAAAGGTGTGATGTCTGGGGGATAGCGCTATTAATGAGGGCAAAATGGCGCTGCTATCGGGGGTTTATCCCTCCACAGGGATATCATCTTCAGCATCGCTGGCTAGAAGGGAGATACCTTCCGGCAAGGGCTCTCGTTCCTCTTCCCATTCCAGGTGGTAATCTATATCCTCAAAACCATTCTCTTCGTCCAGTTCATACTTCAACACGCTGTCTTTGACATATGATCGGAAGCCATCATTGCCTTTAGCCGGGAATGAGGGGCGTCCTGCTTGGTTGGGGTGCTGAAATATCTCCGTGATTATTATCTTTACCTCGCCATCCGCTGAACTGGTGATCGCCGCTGTGTAGCGGTTGCCCCCTTTGATTAGCTTAGCAAGGCGTGTCCCTATCCTCAGCTCAACCTGTCCCAGATACTCACCAAGCTTATTCTCCACGATGAGACCACGCCCCTTGGGTCTCACGTGGACTGGGTCACCTGCGCCCATCCTGGCGAGCACTTCCCTTGGCGCCAGCTGCTCCAGGCAGGCCACCCCGGCCTTGCCAGTCTCCTCAATGAAAAACTGAGGGCTAACCCTGTGAGGACCTCCTCCCGGCGCCACGTATGCTTCCTTCAGTAGGGACAAACGCCGCATATTTTTTCTGGCGATGCTATTCTTGGAGTCGATTGCCAGGGCTTTCATATAGGCTTCCTTGGCCTCAGCACAGCGACCTAGCTCAGTGAATGCCTTGCCTAACCGATTATAGGCACTAATATCCTGAGGGAATATCTCAACTATGCTCCTATTGGCGGTGACCGCCTCCTCCCACCGACCTTGCATGGCCAAGGCGATAGCCTCTTTGGTGCGTCGCCGCCTCAGTCTTGCCTCCCCTATCTGATAATGCATCAGACTACCTCTCCTTAATCCTTCGCCCTATTTTAATACCGTTTCTACAGTTGTCAAGAGGCAATTGGCCCGATTTTGGTAAAATCAGGGCTTTTCTCTAATGGCGCAGTCGCATCTGCCACGGGCGCCATAGTGCCTCCAAGATGATCCTCCAGGAGATCTTGGACTGGCCACGGGCTCTGGCCCTAAAAGATATAGGGACCTCGGCAATACGATAGCCTTTCCTCTGGCAGGCATAGGCCATCTCAACGAGAAAGATGTAGTTGGCGCTGCGAATCTTTTGCAGCTCTATTCCCTCAAGAACCTCTCTCCTGAAGCACCGAAACCCGGAGGTGGCATCGCGAACCCTAAGGCCGGCGATCATCCTTACGTAGCGGTTCCCAGCCTTGCTGAGAAATTTGCGCCACAATGCCAGGCTGGGATCGATGTTACCACCAGGCACATATCTTGATCCCACCACCATATCGTATTCCTCGATCTTTTCCAAGAATTTGGGGATGATCTGTGGAGGGTGAGAGAGGTCAGCATCCATATGTACGATGGCCTCCGCCCCCTTCTTAAGGGCATAGGCAAAGCCGTCAACATAAGCCTTGCCTAAGCCTAGCTTGCCCCCCCTATGGAGCACCTCCACCTGTCCCGGGTACCTTTCCGCTAGCTTGTCAGCGATCTGCCCGGTGCCGTCCGGCGAGTTGTCATCGATTATCAGAGCCTCCAGTTTTTCCACATTAAGCGAAAGAATTTGCTCAACCAGCTTAGGCAGGTTTTCCGCCTCATTATAGGTGGGTATGATCACTACCACATGCAATTTTGGCCCCTTCGGTTTTATTTGGCTATTATATGTCGGTGTCGCTCCCAGGTCTACCCCCCCCCCAAGAGACTTTTGTCAGCTGCCACAACTGGCAGAATTGATGAACTGGAGGGACGCGTTGTCGATTCGGGGGGTGCTTATGTAGCAGTCGTTGACATATGTCAGGATCATTCACTTAGTCCGGTTCGTGGGGGTACAGCGGAGGCGCTTGACAAGCTAGTCCTATGTATAGGGGCTTTGGGGCGAAGGGCAATTGCTATAAATATGATGTTAGCAGGGCCGATGAAGTGGCGAAAATGGTAGAAACGGTGATAGATGAGTTCGGCAAGATAGATGCACCGGTCAACAACGTCGGGGTGGTGAGCGTTACCCCTTTTGTATACTTGACGGAGGGAAAATGGGGCTTTGTTATGGATGTTGATCTAGAGGGGATCTTCCTCTGCTGCAAGTACGTGATCCCGCACATAATGGCACAGAAGGCAGGTAAGATTGTGAATATCGGTTCGGTCAACGGAAGGGAAGGGATGCCGGGCAACGTTTACTACTGCTGCTCTAAAGCTGGGGGGCATATGCTCACCGATGCGTTGCCAAAGTAAGTGGCAGCGTATAATATAAATGTCAACTGTGTGGCGCCCGGTACTGTTTGGCGAACACCCATGGTGGGCTGGGTAATGGGCTTGATGGCTCCAGAGGGAACAGATCAGTGGGAGGCGTACCTCAGCTTTTACCAGAGAAGGTATACCTTCGACCGTGAACAAACACCAGAGGATGTAGCCAGCGCCATTATGTTCTTGATGTCGGAAGAATCCGGCAATATAACCGACTACACCGTCTACGTTGACGGCATACATAGGAGCGCTATGTGCTAGACGGCAAAGAGGTAAATGTCTCACATTGGCTAACTAGGTTCATCAAGAGGCTAAAGTATAAGTACTTCCGTTGCATTGACAAGGGGTTGTGTGATAAGATAGGTGATTGTTTTGCTGAAGATGTGGTGGCAGATTATATACCCGGCATGCTGCTGGAAGGCAGAGCAGCAATTACGAAGTTCTTTGGTGAGAGCGTAGCTCCAGCCTACAGCATGTGTGTTCATCAGGGCCACAATCCCGAAATCGGGCTAATAAGCGATAACACAGCTACAGGCCTTTGTGAACTAGATAACTTCATGGTTACGGCCAAAACAAATATATGACTATGGATCGGCGCCTTCTACGAGGATGAATATGTCTAAGAAAAAGGCGGATGGAAGATGAAGAGGACAAAAGTTATCTTTATCTTTATGAGCGACATCGAAAAGAGGTGGGCTAAGGAGAGGTTTAGCTCATTACTGGATGTTTAATGCCTAGGGCAGGACCGAGCATAAGTAAGCTTGCCTCCAAGGAGAGATCTCTAAGTAAAATAATTGGGGGCGGTACTTCTTTTATGAAGATTTAGGTCGTTCGGAATACAATACATGAGGAGGAAGGAGCGAAAATGTTCAAACATCTCTTCAGCCCGATCAAGATTGGAACGATGGAGGTAAAAAACCGCATTGTCATGCCTCCCATGAGTAACGGTTACGGCACAGCGGATGGGACGGTCACTGAAAAAATCCTAGACTACTATGAAGCCCGAGCCAAAGGTGGGGTGGGCCTTGTCATTGTCGAGGCAACCGCCGTAAATGACGTACGCAAACACTTACCAATTTCACCAGGCCTTTTCGACGATAAGCAGATCCCAAGCTGGAGGGAGCTGGCCAAGGCGGTACATAGCCACGGGGCAAAACTGGCAACTCAGCTCATGGACGGTGGGCCCGAAAGCCTATCCTTTCTGAGCGGGGTGCAGCCAGTAGGCCCTTCGCCAGTAGCGGGACGCACCTTTCGGCAGGCACCCAGAGAACTCAGCATTGAAGAGATCGAGGGGGTGATTGATGACTTTGCAGAGGCAGCACGGCGTGCCAGGGCGGCGGGCCTGGACGCGATAGAGATCCACGCCGCTCATGGCTATGCCATGGTGGGCTCCTTTTTGTCACCCTTTTTCAACAAGCGAACTGACATCTATGGCGGGTCTCTGGAAGGGAGGCTCAGGCTCCTTCTGGAAATTGTCAAAAGGATCAAAGCCAAAGTCGGCGGCGATTTCCCAATAATCGTGCGAATCTCTGGCGATGATCGGGTATCCGGGGGACGAACCCTTCAGGAGACCCAGTTCATAGCCCCCATCCTGGTTGAGGCTGGCATAGACGCTTTTGAGGTCTCGGGAGGGACGATTCCCACCACTTTTTGGGCGGTGGTTCCACCATCAGGAACACCGCTTGCCCTCAATGCCCCCTTCGCTGAGGCGGTGAAGCAGGTTGTTAGCGTGCCAGTAATTTGCGTGGGCAGAATCAACAGCCCGCAGGTGGCGGAATTCATTTTGGAGAGCGGCAAGGCTGATCTGGTGTCCATGGGGCGGGCACTCATGGCTGACCCTGAGATGCCGAAAAAGGCTGCAGCAGGAGAATTTGAAGACATCGCCCCGTGTGTTGCCGACAATTATGGCTGTATCGGTTCGGCAATGATGGGGAGACCGCCGACATGCATCGTTAATCCAGCGATGGGCAAAGAGAAGGAGATGGCGATTGTCCCCGCTGAAAAGCCGAAGCGGGTGCTGGTAGCCGGTGGAGGCCCCGCAGGACTGGAGGCGGCCCGGGTGGCTGCCCTGAGGGGGCACGATGTGACTCTCTTCGAGAGGGAACATAAGCTGGGTGGTCAGGTAAACCTCGCCAGCGTCCCCCCGTATATGCAGGAGATGAGCCAGCTAGTCAAATATCTATCACGCCAGGTGGAAAAGGCAGGGGTGAAGGTGGAGCTGGGCAAAGAGGTTACCTCTGAGCTGTTAGACGAGATGAAGCCTGATGTCGTCATCGTAGCCACAGGTGCCTGTCCACTGGTTCCGGAT
>Ga0114930_10000042_pt1 | contig 131224 bp, 118 predicted proteins | sample AnhtaG_FD_87300 | JGI IMG/M metagenome (GOLD analysis project Ga0114930, IMG submission 87300) | Deep subsurface microbial communities from Anholt, Denmark to uncover new lineages of life (NeLLi) - Anholt_01485 metaG | ecosystem: Environmental > Aquatic > Marine > Oceanic > Sediment | place...
GCCTTAATTCCTCCCAGGAAAGTGTACACGAGAGTCACAACGGATATGATCAAAATGGAAATCAGGTAGATATTGAGGTCTGACGTTTTGATCCCTGCTAATCGGAGGATGATGGCAATAGGTATGGCCGAGGCGAAAAGACGGACTCCATCGGCCAGCAATCGCGTCACCATAAAAGTCGTGCTGGTGATGTTGCGCATGCTGTCGCCGAATCTGTTCCCGAGGAATTGGTAAGCGGTGGATAATTTACCTTGAAAATATTTGGGCAGGAAAACAAAGCTTACCACAGTTCTCCCGATGATGTAGCCGAAAGTAATCTGGAGAAAGGCCAGATTCCCCCCATAAGCCACGGCCGGGATCGAGATAAAGGTGAGTGTGCTGGTCTCTGTGGCTACCACCGAAAAAAGGACCGCCCACCATGGGATTTGGTGACCGCCGAGGAAATAATCCGCGGTGGAACGCTGTCGGCCGGAAATCATAATCCCGGCCACGGTGACACCACCCAGATACAGGATGACGACCAAATAATCTAGCGTGGCAAATCCCAATTTTTTGTTTTATCCTTTTTTGTCATACCGCAAGGCGGGATTGTGTTTTTTGAGATACTCTTCGAGCCCAACGGTTTCGGAAATGAAGAGAGCCTCCTCCCAACCAAGGGACACATCGTTTCTCAAAGCCTCCAGGATACGTATGATAGATAATTCTACTTCGCTGGTCTGTCCCGCCTGCTTTGAAACAAAATCCATGGCATCATAAAGCACGGCATTGGCCTGGTCATAGGTAATCGCATCTGTCTTTCCGTATTTTTGGGCCCACTCATCTTGAGACACGGCGTTATTCACGTGACTCATGATCAGGTAGGTCGCCCGGCCGATGAGCTTGAGGTTGCTGGGATTGACGTTGGTCATGGTGTTTCCCACGACTCTTCCCATCCTTGCCATCACAGCGGTCGAGTGGGCGTTGAGGAGGATTTTGAGAAGGGTTTGTCTGTTCACGTCCAGAGGATCGGCGGATTTCCCCATGGCTACGGGAATGACTACATCTCCTTTTTTTTCCAACGGCAGATGGTCGATAATCTCTCGGAATTCTTGGGGATCCTTATCACCGATAAGTATCAAGGCCATGATGGCCCTTTTTTCTTTAAATAGGGAAACGAATCGGAAGAAGCTAGAATCAGTCCTGGCCAGTTCGTCGATTTCCTCGTCCACACACACCAGAACGCCCAGGTCACCATGCTGGGGGCCTTTCTTGGAGATATTTTCAACATAAAAGGAAAAATCATAAAGCTTCTCCTGATTCTTTCCGGCCTGGGACAGGCTTTTTTGTGCCGCCTGTCTAAGGAAATCGTCATCGATCTGATCCTCGAAATTAGGTTTGTAGAAAGACTCCTCTAATCCACAAAAATCCCGCCCCAAAAAATTCTGCCAGGCGTGCTTTTGATCTTTTCCTTCCGTCCAAACCTGGAACCAGCATTTTCTCTCTATTTCCTGGATCGTATCCAAAGGAAAAAGATGGAAGGTCGGGCTTCTTTCGGCACAGTCGATAAATACGGTGATCAAAGCCCTTTTGGCAAAATAGGTGGTGAATCTATTGTTTTGATAGGTCTCTGACTCTAATCGTGTGAAATCGCTTATGTTCCCGATAGAAGATTTCAAGACCTTCAAAATATTGGCGAACGACCGCAATCGGTCGTCGAGACGAAAATATTTTGGAAAACCGACCTCTTCTAATTCTTCATCGGACAAAAATCCTTGCAACACCCTATGTATCCCTGCCTCCAGTATGATGCCCATAAGGAATGTTTCCGAGGTCGTAGCCTGCATCCGCGTGGAACCGGCGATCGCCTGCGGCCCTGTCGTCAGATTGATTTTGGTTATGGCTGGGTTCTCGATCACCGACCGGCTTCTCTCGAAAGGCTTTATCACATTGTCCGGGTTGTTGTAGATAAAATACAGGTGCTGTCTTGCTTCTGCAACATTTTCCTCTGTTAGGTTTCCATACTGTTCCAGTGCTGCCAAAACGGCCCCGATAACAGAAGATGTTTCTCCTCCTTCTGTGATGCAAAACACAACATCGCCTTTTTTGATTCCCCTGTCCTGCAACTGAAGTTTACCGACTAGCTGTAGATCTTCGAAGCCTTCCAGAGAGCTGATCAAAGCCCGGTCTCCACCGGTCATCTCCCCGATGAGATAATCTTCTATATTATCTGGGATGGATGTCTTTAGCTTTTGCCACGCCATGTTTCTCTTGATCCTTGTCCAAAAAGGCCGCCAGATCGCGCTTTCCATCTGTTTGGCCAGCCGTCCAGTGGACCCGCAACCGTATACGAAAATCTTTTTCTTTTCTTTAATGGCTTCACTTACTGCATGAGCGGCTTGATCAAGCAGGGCTAAGTCCTTCGCCATCCGGTGGAATTGTTCCGCAATGTCCTCATCGACCGACAAAATCTGTCTTATCCCCTCCTCCACATCATCTTTGAGGACAAAACTCAAATTCCACGTTTTAGGGTGCCGTTGTTCTGTCAGAAGAGTGTGAAGCTGGAATGGTTTTTTGTTGTGGACATAATCCACGGATTGAGAAGAGGGTTTTATTCCCAGCCAGGAGAGGATATTTTTTTGTCTCATCTACTTATCGGGGACGCTCCCTTGCTTATAGGGTGGTACTTTATGGGACGTCCCCGAACTTTTTTCTGAGGCGATGTTGGACGGCATCGCTTTCCAGTTCCCTGAGGGCATCACTGGCTATCCAACGCGCTGCTTTGGAATCCATTTGTTTGATCTCTTTGGCAAGTTTGATAGCGGCCTTATTCAGAGGAGGATTCTTTTTCCCGATATTCCTCAGGGCCCAATTGACAGCTTTTTTCACGAAGTTCCGCTCGTCGGTGGCCCCGTCTTTAATCACAGGGAACAAGTTTATAAATTTTTCGTCCTTTGTATTTTTATCATGTATGGCCAAAGAGGCGATCAACGCAAAAGCCGCTCTCTTGACAAATTCCTCCTCGCGATCAGCCCAATCATGGATTTTTTTCACAACCAGGGGAGATCTGTCGAATAAATTCATGCACACCTGATCGCACACATCCCAGGAGTCGAAATCCTTGACCCAGCCCTCCATCTGCTTTTCTGTCAGCTTCTCAGGCTCCCCGACCATCCCTGCGACAATCCTTGCATCGGGAATCCCCGTCTCCCACAGTTCAAGCGCGAGCCCATGGTTCTTTCCCGAATCTTTGGCGATTTTTCGCATCTCCGGAACAGACACTCCCAGTCTTCCTTCCCCAACGATAGCATAGAGTGCCATGTCTTCCAGTTGCTCTGGCCTGGCCTTGGCCTTTAATTTTTTTATAACCTCTTCCACAGAAGCCATTTCCCATCTCCTTAAGTCAGCTTGCGGGCCTCCATGTAGAACCGCTTTTCCCAGGCTTCACCCAGCGAAAACGTTTTGTGAGGAGTAGCCCCGTCCAGTATAACGGTTTTGAAAAGATCATGTTTATTCATGGTCGGAAGGTAAAATCCCATGCTACTCGCTTTTTTCCCAAGTTGGATGATGGTGTCGGACCCATGAATATAGTCTATTTCTTTTGCCCCTCCCTCTTCCAGGAATACATCGCAAAAGTTCTGGAGGGTGCCCACAGGGAGATTGGAACCGTGATTTGAGACTTCCATCACACCGAATCCCGAAGGTGTGATCACACCGATTTTGTGTGGACTGCCTTGTTGGGCATCGACGGCTGCTATCATCTCATCTGCGCTAGATGCTGGAACGAACAGGCTTCGTCCCGGGTAGAAAGCTTTCATCTCTTCCAGCACATCTCTCCCGCTTGCCAGCTCGAACAAGGCTCTGTGGATGGGCTCAAAATTAAGAGCTTCATCGTGCAGGTTTACCAGCTCCACGAGAGCATACCGCAAGGGTGAGTCTAAAATGGTTGTTTTATCAAGAGCGTTTTCCTTTGTCTTTTCCCAGATACTTTTGGCTGTGGCAAGAGAATGATTCCCGTCGCCCATGGCGAATAACAAAACAGGCGTTTGGGGGCTTAGATCGTACTTTTTTTCAAAAGCTTCCGGTGCCGCCAAAACCTGGAGGCTCTGGATGATCCCGTTTTCAACCTCGGATTCATTCACTCTGTAGCCGGCAAGATGCCCCGAATCCATCATCAGCTCGATATCATAAAGCCTTTCCAGCCGGTCCTTGTTTTGTGTCAGGGGCCCGATGACCGTGTTTTCCGGGTCATCGATCAGGACCATGATATGCGGAACTTCCAAAGGCGCTCCCTCCCGAATTTTAACCCGGGGCGGGATCCGGTCTAGGATCGTGCCCTCTGTAGCCCTGACAAGGCTGGATGATCCTTTGTGAAAGTCGTACTGATCAAGGTCAATGCACAACATCAAACCTTTACGAATTTTTTGGCCGGTTTGCCGCTCCACATAGATGAATCCTTGTTTTTGTTCCAACAGACTTTCTTGCAGGTAAAGATTCATGTGATATCGAATGCTTGCGATCCTGGATTCCGGGTCCTTCTCACCTAGATAGACTTCCGGGTAGATGAGATTCAATGTCGATGGCTCGTCATTGACAATGTCGCTGACTTTCTTCCAGTATTCCGGCTCGGAGGTGAACTGGTCGCAGGCGATGACAGCCCATTTGCTGAGATCTGTGCCGGCTTTGGGAAGCAAGATATCCGGTATGCCGATAGCGATTGATTCATAGGTTTTCATAATCATTCCTTCTCCATTGATTTTTTCGTCTCTTGATAAACGCGTCAGGATAAAAGTTTTTTGAAAATTCGAATGTACCAAACATAAAGGTTGCAGTCAAATAGCAGATCGAAAAACGAGATATTCCGGCAAAGAATCCCTCCATGGGATTAAGCATCTTGGAATAACAAAAGGGAAGGCCATTGACTTTTCAGTTCCTCGGTCCATTTTTTCAACAGTTCCTGACGGCTGATATCTTCGGTTTTGACCATAAGGCCGGTTTTTTGTGCTCCTTTTTGCATGGTTTCCAAAAGGTCTTGGTTTTCACAACGATCAGGCTGATCACATTCGCTGCAGTCCGCAAGATTCTTACTCAGAGCACATGCCCATATTTCACAATCGTCCCTTCCACCACCCTTTAGACATCCCGGGCACAGAGGCATGTTCCTTGAAATCGAAATCCTTGGGTGCCCACTGTTCCAGATCATAATCTTTGATAATCCTGTCATATCTTTCTGTCAATTCCTGTAGGACACCGTTGCCCGCCACACAACTCCCGCACCAGATACCGCAGTAGCCTGTTTGATCCTTCACGTTATCAAAATGCTTTTTGTCCGGCATGTTCCTCTCCCAATAATTTTCTCTCTTCCGGCCGAGTCAACTACGATAAACTTATCACAGAAAAATAGATTCGATCAACCGATAATATATTCAAGGATGAGAGAAGAGTTCTGAATACTTTGCCATCGAGGAGGACCGATTAATCTGCTCGTTTTTTATGAATCACAACCAATCTTCCATCTGTCACAGGTTTTTTTTGACCTTCCATCCATAGTTCGAGATTATCCCCGATCTGCTCGACGGTTCCAGAGGAGATGGTTGTTTGTTTTTTGTTTGGAATGTCGGAAAAAATTTGGACTTCCCGGCCGATCACGAGGGAACGCTTCCTGTAGAAATCCAAGAGCTTTTTGTATTTGCCATCGAGCAAAAGACCATAATTTTTATCCAATGATTTGAGCAGGTGTTTCAATATCTTTTTCCGTGTGACGGTAGAAGTTGAAGGGAGGAATTCCCTGAGAGATCCGGCTTTGGGGGCGAATGCATTGGATGTTACGTGTGGTGTTTTTTCAACATTCAATCCGATGCCCAAGATGACACCGCTAACCCTGTCTTGGACACTGTTGGTATGCACCAAAAAACCAGCGACCTTTGCCCCTTGAATCTGGACATCATTGACCCATTTGATCTGGGCAGAGCCCTCGAGGCCCTTTGTGGCATCGATAGTCTGAACGATGGAAACAGCCGAGAGAACGGGGAGTCCGGTATGATAATGGTCTATTTTTTTATTTGGAGAAAGGTAGATGGATAGATGGATATTGCCTTCTTGCGCTGTCCATGGGCGTCCCTTTTGTCCGTGGAAATGGCGCCCTGATCCGGCAATGCACAGGATCCCGTCCGGCAAAACGAAGTTGCCCTGGCTCGATTCCACAAGGAAATCAAAATGGGATGAGGGAGCACTTTTGACAAAAAAGGCATATTGCCAGCGCCCTGGGATCCGGCTCGTGCTCCTGTAAACGGATTTGTCACCGTACAGTCTGTGTATCAATGGCTCGAGGTTCTGATCGATTGCTGAATAATCCTCTGGAATCCATTCCCGGTGGATGGTAAACGCATTTTCTGCGCCTTTTTTGTTATCCGTGAAGACAATCATATTCGCTTTTCTCTCCACACAATCTCAAAGTATACATTACATGAAATATCATCCCTTTTTCAATAAAGGCGATTTGGGCATGCTTCCTAAAATCAAGGGACACGTTACCGATTTCAGAAAATCGGTACATGCCCCTGATTTCAATGCATATAGCATTAAATCCCGTTAAAAAAATCATGTTTATGAATAATTCAGGTGTATTGCTTTTGGTGCGAATTTTTATTATCTTATAGTTAATCGTTATAATATTTTCATAAGAAAATTCATCAGCCATAAAATTTATTATCCATGGAGTAAAAAAATGGCGGTAAAGGCAAAAATTAGAGAATATAAGCCGGAAGATTTGGAACAAGTGCTCGAGCTGGTCAAGGAGCTCGAAGCCGAAATGGCAGAAAAGTTTCCAGACATCACGATTAAAGCAAGCGAAGCGGATTACAAAAAAAGATACCTGCAACCCGGAAACAAATACAAAACATTTGTAGCTGTTGTGGAGGGTAAAATCGTGGGGTACCTGATGGGCTATCCCTCTGTCGGTGCGCCCGAGGTGGATCGCATGTACGATGATATCCCCGTCACCTCTGGGCAGGTTCCTCCGGAGTTTTATCTCCAGATCACGTTTGTGTCCAAACCTTTCCGGAACCAGGGGATATCCAAAATGCTCCACAAGAGGATCGTGGAGTATGCCCGAGAACAGGGGCACAAAGAGCTATATGCCTGTATTGCCAAGTGGAACGAACCGGAAATCAGTGTTATCAAATCACTCAAATTCGAGATCAAAGACTTGGGCTACCGATACCGGCTGAGTTTGAAATTGTAGATTTGTTCTTTACTCTTCCACTTTTATTCCGATGGAGGAGCTTTTTACTCGCTGATTCCCTTTGACAGCCACGGCTTTGATCCTGTGAAGGCCGGGTTTCAAATTCCAATAAAAACTATAAGGGAATGAAGCATCCCCGATTTTTTTATTGTCGATCCACCACTCCACACGATCGATGGTCATTTCATCAGGAACGCTTGTTTTAAGCTTGATCCTTTGGAATGTCCGGCGGAGAATCGGATCCATCTTAAAGACATCTTTATCTTGAGGAAATGCGATTTCAAATTCTTCTTTCCCATCTGGGGGAAACCCTTTAGGCTCATCGGTTTTCGTGTGGACAGGGCAATATTCTTGTGGTTCTGTTCCTTCGATAAAAATGTCTTCCATGGCTCCAGGACAATGCTCAGTGGCAAGATTTCCAGAAAGCGGACAGATTTTGACTTTTATCACATCTTCAGCTCTTGTGAATTTCACTTCCGTGTTATTGTTTTCCAAAAGGAGCATGATATCCTTGAAAAGCGGTCCACACCCGGTAACTCCGGAAATGTTGAACATGGGAGTGGCATCGAAATTTCCCACCCAAACACCTACTGTGTACTTCGGAGTGTACCCCACCGTCCAATTATCACGAAAATCCGCGCTTGTCCCAGTTTTAACCGCACACTCGAACGGAAGATTCAGAGGTGAAAGATAGCCAAAAGCAGGGACCCTTGCATCCCTGTCTGCAAGAATATCGGTTAGGATGAATGCGATCTGTGAAGAAAATATCCTGCGTGATTTTTTTTGTCCGTCCCAAATGATTTCCTTTTCTTGTGCATCAAAACATTTGAGGATGGATCGGTTTTCCACGTAAATCCCTCCTCTTGCCAGGGCAGAGTAAGCTCTAGTCAGCTCTAAAAGGGTGACCTCTCCGTTCCCCAATGTCAGTCCCACCCCGTAGTGACTGGGACTTTTGTCCAGGCTTTCAAAATCCATCAGCTTAAGCCTTTGGTAGAGAAGGTCTGTCCCGAGCTTATCGAGGAGCGTTACGGCCGGAACATTGTAGGAGCAGGCCAACGCTTGCCGCAAACGCACCTTTCCGTGGAATCGTTTATCATAGTTTCGTGGTGAGTAGCTTCCACCCGGAGTTGGAAAATAATAATCCTTGTCCTCCAATATTTCCGCTGCGGTCATCCCCCTCTCAAGAGCCAGGCCATAGGTGAACGGTTTGAGGGTGGAGCCCGGTTGGCGGAGGGAAACAGCGCCGTTGACCTGCCCATCATGGCGATCGTTGAAAAAGTCTTTGGATCCGACCATGCTCAGGATATCTCCTGTCACATTGTCCATGATAATTGCCGCGGCGTTCGTGATACTTTTTTTCTCAAGGTTCTGGATATGATCGCTGACCAGCTTTTCTACTTTTTCCTGAAGCGCGTAGTCGCACGAGGTTTGGATCCTGCTCAACACACTTTTTTGGGACGACGGGATCTGCTGGAGGATGAAATCACAGAAATGGGGAGCTCGGAAATTTTGCTTAGCCGGAATGAGTTTTAAAAATTCAACTTTGGTTCTTTCCCATTTTGACGAAGGGATATAGCCTCGCTTGAACATTTGATAAAGGATTTGTTCCTGTCTTTTTTTGGCTTGATTGAAATGGTTGTAGGGATTGTGGGTGGAGGGCGATCGAGGGAGGCTTGCCAGGAAAGCGGCTTCAGCAAGGCTCAAGTCTTTGGGTGACTTGTCGAAATAAAGTTGCGAAGCCGCATCGATGCCATAGGCTTGGTTTCCGTAATAGATACGATTCAGATATTGGGTGAAAATTTTATCCTTGGATATGGTGCGCTCGAGACGGATAGCAAGCCAGATTTCATGCAATTTGGCAAACAGGGTGCGACGCTTGCGGTAGATATTCCGTACAACCTGCTGGGAAATCGTGGATGCCCCTGCAACGACTCGTCCGTGCCGGATGTTTTGAAACAAAGCCCGGATGATAGCCACAGGATTGATGCCTGGATGGAGATAAAAGTACCGGTCTTCTGCAACCAATGTGGCTTGCAGAAGATCGGGTGAGACCCCCTCGAGTGTGACCCAGCGGCAATGGCCTCCCTCCTCTGACAGGATTTCTCTGAGGACTGTGTTGTTGCGATCCATCAAAGAAAGGGAGATGACTGGAGCAGGCTTGAGTTTTCCCTTGGGAAAAGGAAGATACAAAGATGCAGAGAAAAGAATCGGAACGGACAAAAGACTTATCAAGACGATCTTTTTCGCTTTTTCCTTCATCCTATTTCCTACCCTGAATAATTCAGGCTATTTCACTATTTTTATTGTGAGCTCCTTACTCCGTCCAAACACTTCCGGTGAATACATCTCTTCGATTTTAGTTCCGGGTGCAGAGAAGGTCCCATAGGTTAGGGCCCTGACAAGATAACGATGGGTGTGGATGCCGGGAGTTAGAGAATTGGCAAACAGGAGAACCCGGTCATCGTGCATTTCGATGTGATTGAATCCTTGCCACCATGGTTGCCATCCGCCTGCTCCAGACAGTACTTCCAATCGCTTCTGTTGTTCCTCGCTCTCAGTCAGAAAGCTGGAATTCACAGCTTCGAATCCGGCGGGAAGGGGATCCTCCAGCACAACGAAAAGGCTTTCCTGGGGCGAAATTACTAGCAGGGTTACTACGGCCAATGTTCCAGCTTGGATGGATTCCAACGGTTTGCCTTCCAGGGTAGTGATATCTTTCACGACACTGAATCCTTCGTCCCTGGCCACCAATTCCTTTTTGGGCGCATAGCTCAGTCTGGTCTGGTAGTAGAGTCTTCCTTCGCCCTTTTTATCGATTTTCAGAGCTGCGATTTTTCCTGGCGCCAGATCGCTTAAATCGTGCACTTTCCTCTCCACCTTATTTCTCTCGCTAAACGATTCGTCCAGTAAGTCTTTTCCTGCCAGGGAAACAGCAATTTTAAAGTCGGGCTCGATTTTTTCGTACTTCATATAGAACTCACTCAAGGCATAAAAAACATAAAAGTTGTCTTGGGTGGTCGCCCATGTCCCTGCTTTTCTCCTTTCCACAAGCCATCGAGCCACAGAAGAAATAAGGGGATTTTCCGTTCCCACATCCAGAAGGCTTTGAAGGATGAGAGCGGATGTCCGATTGTTCGATGAGTATATCCAGCGGCCCTCCCGGCCTTCGTCGTCTTCAAAATGAGCGGCAGTCGGCGAGACCTTGGCCTTGTTCATCAATTCCTGTATGAGTGTGTTCTGGGCATTGATAGAACCTTTTCCTTTATTCAGGGCTTTGAGCAGGAGGGTTTTTCCGAAAAGCGAAAGGGTCTCTCTCTCGACAAAAAGTTTCTCCGCATAGGAAGGTTCGGGCTGGTTGAAAAGAGCGAGCGTGTAAAGGGCAAACGCCTGGATGGTCTTCCAGGTTCTTTGGCCGTAGGGATAGTTTTGATTGTCCAGGCGTCCTCGAGTTATGTTTTTAAGGTAGGGAATGAGTCGGTTTACACTCTGTTCATCGACCACAAAGCCCGCCTCCTTGGCTTTTGCCAGTGTGAATGCGGCATAACAGGAATTGAAGGGTGAATCGTACGATGAGTCCGGCCATAGGCCAAAACCCCCGTTTCCCTGCTGGTATTCGTAGAGCTCTTTAAGGTTTTTTTGCACGTGATCCTTCATTTCAGTTTGAGAGAGTATGCTCAGTTTAAAGTCAGATAATATGTCTTTTGCCACGATATAGGGCAGGATGGAAGAAAGGCGCTGTTCGAGACAGAGGTAGGGATAGTAGGTAAGGAAATCCACACTTCCCCCGAGTCCGGATAACGCACTTGCAGAGGCCAAAAAAGCGATCCTGCTCTCTTCGGGATACACCTCTTCGGGTATGCGGATTTTTTCCTCGACGGATTCCGTGGTCTCGCCGTGAAGGGCCACGGTTTCTATCGGTCTGGGCAGCTTCAACGGAAAGGATGTTTGCAGGCCGTCGGTGTCCCCTCCCATCTGGGCTCGAAACTCGACCTCGGCCTTTCCGGGTTTTTCCACCTTGAAGGAGAACAGAACTTCTTGGCTTTCTCCTGGAGCGAGAGAGATGTGCTGTGTGTTGTTTTCATCCGTTAACTTGAGTCCTTTGACCTTGCAGTCGAGGACGACTGCCGATTCTTTAGTGGTCTGGTTGTGGACGACCACACCTCCTGAAAATGCATCTCCGACTCGGGCAAAGCGGGGAAGTGAGGCCTGGAGGAGGAGAGGTTTCGTTACTTTGAAGTGGTTTTCCGATCGCCCGAACCGGGAGTCTTGAGTTTGAGCGACAGCCATCACGCGGAAGGTTGTCAGGTTGTCCGGAAGCCTGAAGGTCACGTGCGCATTTCCCTCCTCGTCTGTGTCGATCGATGGATTCCAGTAGGCCGTGAACCGGAAGTCTCCTCTCAGCTCGATCTCGGAGAGGGCTGGGGCGAAGCCCGCTTTCAGCGCCTCTCCCAAACCGCCTGCTACATCTTCTCCCTTTTCGCCGAAGGTCAGTTGTTCCAAGACAAAAGGCCGTGAATCCGATGTGTTTACGGCCAAGGGCTTGTGTTTGTAAAAATCGGAAAATGGATCGGGAGTTCGATAACCGATAAGATTCAGCACTCCTACGTCCACGACAGCTAGAGCCAGATTAGCATTCGTGCCGTTTCCGTTCCAATCTTTCACTTTGATTCGTACGGTGACCTCCTCACTGGGTTTGTATGTTTGTACCAGATCGAGGATCTCGACAGCAAGGCGCTTTTCAGCCGGATCCACATTCAGCTTTGCGTATCCGAGCTTAAAAGAAGGTTTGCCCAGATCTTGGGTGTTATCTGTGACTTTTGGGGTAGTCCGTCCTTGAACGAGAAGAACAGAGACATACACATTCGGGAGATGTTCTGAACGTATCGGGATCTCGATTTGGCTGGAACTTCCGACGATCTCCCGCACTTCGGTGTGCAGCAGGAATTCCCTCTCCACAGTGATCAGAGCGTTAGCCCGTTCATAGGGGGATTTCACCAGAATCTTGGCCACATCGCCAGGGCTGTAGTTGGAACTGTCTGGGATCAATTCGACGATGTCCTCGTCCTGTCTTTCCCAAGGGATGTAGTCTGCTCCGGTGACATAAAAATAAGTCTTGGTGACGATCGTGTTTCCCCGGCGGTCCTTCCCCTCTGCCTCGAGGAGATAGAAGCCTGCCTTTTCGGGGACGAACTCGACTTGTTGGATTCCCATGGTGGTTTTGATTTTTTTTGTATCGATGACCGTGTCCACTGTTTCGCTGATCCAACGAAATCTTCCGCCGATCCCAGATTTTCTTACCGAATTCCACTCCCGCTTGATGAGTTTGAGCTCGATCTTTTGTTCTGGTGTGACCTGGCCATCGGGTTCGACAGTGATCGCCCGGACGGTCAATCCTTCTCCCTTCGGCAGGAAGGACGTGCTCGGCTGTAATCCGATGTAATATTCTCCCAAGTGAACGATGGTTTGTATGCGGCTGGAAATGCTGCGCCTGCTCGGTCCTTGAACTGTGGCCTCGAGCGAGGCAAACACAGAATTTTTCTCTTCTTCAGGTTCCAGTTTTGCTGATATTTCGAGCTTTCCATCCTTATCCAGTTCAGACTCTCCTGAGGAGAGAAGACGGCTGTCTTCCTGTCCGTATCGTTCCCACCGGTCTATTTGGTTGCCGAAAACAAAACCTTTGTGTCCGGGCGGCGTGTAATAAGCAGGATTAAGCCGCAGATGCCACGTCACTTTTTGGGAGGCCATGGCTCCCCCGAACAAATAACTCGCTCTCAGATCGGCATCATACCTATCGCCGAATATGTAGTCTTCCTGGTTCGAACGCAGATACACCTCGAATTCAGCGGGCTTAAAAGCTTCCACCCGGAATGATGAATAGAGATAGGATTCCTGCTCGCCCTTGGCAAAAGGGGGAATGGTCACCTTGATCGGGTATGTCCCCAGAGAAGCTTCCTCGGAGGTTTCCATATCTAGGTCAAATGAACTGTAAGTGTCGAGATCCACTTTTTTCTTCAATTGGCTTTTGTTGAAAGGATCCAGGACCTCGCATGCCACCTGGCCGATCTCCAGTGTTTTCCACTCGCCCCTTTCCCGTTTCCGGATGATGCCCTTGATATGGACCGTTTCTCCGGCCCTGTACAGGCCTCTCTCTGTGAAAACATAACCCTGGATCTCGACCGGTTTGGGATTCCACTCGAACGGGATGTCGAACTGATAAGGGGATAGGCCCGTGTCCCATTCGGAACTGATAAAGGCGAAGTCATCTCCCCTGGTGGCGAAGATCCATTGCTGTGGCTGGGACCATTGGCTTTTGCTCTTGATCCCGAGGGATTTCCACCCGGGTGATTCGACCATTCCTTTTGCGTCGGTTTTGCCTTGCCAATAAATTTTATTGGAATCATCCCTGATCTCGATGGCGGCTCCGGTTACGGGTTGGCCGGATCGAAGCTCGGTGACCCAGATGAGATTGTTCTCAGGGGAGAACTTGGCCGTGAGTCCGAGTTCTGTGACTTGAAGCATAGCCTTTGGGTATTGGCTCCATTTGTCCTCGAGAAGTGTGTCAACCTGGAGAAAAATGGTGCCGAATTTTTCGGGGAAAAATTCTCTCAATCTAAGAGGAAAAACGTCCTTTTTGTTCCGTGTGATCGGAAGTTTTTGCTTTTCTTGAACGTCAAAAAACTTTTTTTTGTTTAATTTTTCGCTGGACCGAAAGATTTTGTGATCGGCGAGCAGAGGAAGAATGTCTTCCTTGGACAAACGGGCGGCTTCGACCAAAATTTCTGGAGTATTGATAACATAAAGAGGATAATTCAAGTCGCTGTAGGCTTCTACGATCCTGTGACGGGTGTTCATGGAAAAGGAGGCAGGATACGGGGCTGTGGCGAATTTTAGCTGGATATCTTCGGGGAGTTTGTTCCCGAAGATATCTTGGAGTCCTGCATCTATCCTCAGTTTGTATTGGGTTTCAGGCTGGAGAGGGAGGTTGATCCACAACGTTGAATCCGACTGGTCCCATTCTGAGTAATAATCGGGAATGGTAACCTCAGGTTCGAAATGAATTTTTTGGATAAATGTGTTGTAGGGGATGGGATTGGAAAAAGAGAATTTCAGGGAGTCACGCGGGGTATGATTTTCACCCGCGTCGAGTGAAATAAAGCCGAAAGTCGTATAGGTTTCAAAATGGAACGTGAATGATTTTTCCAGCCCCAAAGTTCCCTGCCTGCCAGGGAGGCCTTCGGCGATCTCCACGATGTACCGGGAATCCGGGAGGAGTCTTTCTCTTGGCAGGAGAAGCAGTGTGTATTCGGGAGGAGATTCTATCTCGTTTTCTTTTAGCACGTCCGCACTGGGGACTTTAAGGGAAAATTCAACCGAGCTTTCGGCAGAGTCCTTCCCGACTTTCTTGAAGGCAAAATAGGATTTGGATTTTTCTATAGGCTGATTGAATACCAGCAGGATTTCTGTGTCAGGCCTCAACCATTTTTGTTCATGGCGGGGGAAATGTTTAAGGAGACGCGGGCGGATGGTCTGGAATGTCCAGGAAAAGTCTTCCTTCAATACGAAATCATCGAGGGCTTTTGTTCCTGCAGGGACGGTCACTCTAATGTCCGTTGAAAATGGAAAAAATTTATCCGGCGTGAAGGACAGGGTTTTGGGATTCAGCCAGCGGTATTTTCCGGGAAAGGAGGGTTCAAGCTGTATCAGTTCTGAGCCGCGTCCCTCGTCCAGGGCTTCCAGGGGAATAATGGGATGATCGAAAATGACCACGAGCGAGTCATATTCGTGGGGGGCTTCTGTCCGGCCCTTTGGACTGGCATAGGTAACAGCCAAGGTTCCCGATGGGGCCATCTCCGACGGCAATGGTTCCTTTTCCTTTTTCGGCTTGCATCCTTGAGGAAATAACAGGACAAGCGCCAGTAATACGATAAAGATCAAGGCAAACCTTTTTTTCATTTTTGCACCCTCTGTTTTTTTGTGCGATGGATCAGATTAGTTTTCAACAATCAGAGATATACCATACAGAAGCTCTTGAATCAATCGAAGGGACTCCTGCAGATATGCGTTTTGTATTCATAGAATATTTTTAAGGAAATCAAGGTATATAGAGTGAGGAGAAATAATGATGCAAGTTGTGGAAAAAAACGATGTCACGCCGATCTGTCCCCATTGCAATACACAGCTCACAGCTTTAGCTTTCCGTGAACTGCGTGCATTTTTGGGCAGACGTTATATCTACTTTTGCCCCAATTGCCAGAAAGTCTTGGGGATTTCCCACAGGAAAGGCTTCTGGATGGGGTAGGTTTCACGATTTTATGCAGAAGGTTTGTCTAAGTTGAAAAATATCATCAAAAAGGCCGATGTGTCGTACAAACCGTGAATAAGGATGGGAACCCAGAGATTCCGGCCGCTTCCCAGATAAAAAAGGGCATACAGCAGCCCGACAATCCCAAGGAGTATGACACCTGAAATGCCTTGGTAGGTGTGACCGACGCCAAACAGGATGGAATTGATAAAACAGGCGAAAATCCAACTCCCATTCTTGTTTCCCAAAACACGTGCAAGGGTATTCATCAGATAGCCGCGGAAGATCAATTCCTCTCCGAAGGCGGCCAAAGTCCAGACAACAAGGAGTCCGAAAATGAGTGCTGGAACATTTCCCCGCAGCGTTTCGAATAGGCTTTTATCCATAGGTTGTCCGGTGAGTCGAATGACAAGGGGCATGCTGATAATCACCACGCTATAAACAGTGATAAGGCCTCCGATGGTCAGAAGGATTGTTTTGAGCCAACTCTTGGGTTTTTTTAGCCCGAATTCGCGCCAACTGCTTCGGCGTAGCCACAGGACCAAACGGATGAGGCCCAGTGCCAACAGGATACTCAAGAGCGTAAGCAAAGCGCTTTGGGATTTGTTTCCCCACCACAACAATAATCCTGAAACAAAAAATATGAGCACCAGTATGGCTAATTCTTTCCGGGGATTTTTAAGGAACGACTGATTGACTGTTTTTTTCTCGAAATCGACCATTGCTTATTCATCTATATCATTCCATGGGATTATGCAAGTTCCACAAGGTTCACGTTAGCTTCCCCAGCTCGCTCTCCTCTTCGAGGAACCATGCCCGCTCGCCTCCGGATGACTTCCTCATCAGATTGCCCGACTGCTATTAACCATCACGGTTTTGGGAATGCTTCCTTTAAATTCAACAACAGCGGGATAGAAAAATTCCATTCAGGAGACCTTGATGGGGCTCTCGAGGACTATAATCAGGCCATCAAAATCAATCCCAATTATGTAGATGCCTATAATAACCGGGGGTGTCTATTAGTAGAGGAAGGAGATTATGAAAGAGCCATTAAGGACTTCGCTCATGCCATAAAAATAAATCCATACCATGCAACAGCCTATTTTAACAGAGGAAGTGCCTGGCGGGGCTTAAAAGAATACAAAAATGCCATTGAAGATTTTAAAAGAGCGATGGAACTCGATCCTACCAAAAAAGAAAAAGCATCAGCTGAAATTAAATTTTGTGAGTCTAGAATAAAAGATTTATCAATGTAATGAGGAAAGGTTTAATGAGAATAAAGCCCCTATTATTAGCTATCCTCCTTAGCTTCTTGTTCCAGGCACATACACCAGCTTCCTTGAACTCCCAGAATAATCAGGAAAAATTGAACCAAATTTTAAACAAAACGGCAGATTACTGTGAAAGAGTCAAAAGAATTGCCCTTTATTATGTGTGCATGGAAAATACAAAAGACAAAATTTTTTTCTATCGGTCATCCCGGTCTATTAAGGAATCTCCCTACGGGGAATCAGAAATAGTGCCCTCTAGGAGCCTTACTTTAAAAAGAACGCGAAATTACTCATATTCGTTTGACTACCAATTGATCAAGCAGGGAGAAGAACTTAAGGAGCAACGAATTCCTCTCAAAAAGAAGAAAAAAAAGGCTGAATTGGATGTTAGATACAGCGCTAAATACTTAGTCTATGGCCCAGTAGGTTTTTTAAGCCGGTATTGGCAGGATTATTTTGATTATGAAATTACCGGGGAAGAGCGGATAGGTGAAACACTGGCAACGGTCATAAAAGCCATGCCCAAAGCCAACAACGAGGAGAACCGGAATTTTGCCAGAATGTGGATAAACGAGAAGGACGGGAGCATTCTCCAAATAGAATGGGAGCCGGAATCCATACTTGATTATGAAGGAAAAACGATCCGATCACTTTCAGAAGAGCTGGAAACAGCTGTTGTATGGAAAGTCACTTATGGGATAGAGAAAAACAGAGTCAGGTTTCCAAGCCGACAACATATCCAGGAATTCCTTGTAGCTGAAGCAAAAAAAAGATATATACGAAATGAAATTATTACCGTTTTCCAAAACTACAAATTTTTTGTTGTTGATACCGAAATCAAAAACCTTATATAAGAAAAACAAGGATTTCAGATAAACATTTCCATATCGAGATCCTATAAGAAATCATCAGGTATTTCCGCAGTCGCCGAGAAGGACGCTCCAGACATGCCTGATGGATAAAAACACATTGAAACTTATGCTCACACAAAATGGAAGAGAATCTTATAAATGAATTATGTCATCGGCATTTTTCATGTATAATTCAGGTAAAAATGTTCTTTTTTATTGGCGGTGTCCAACAAAAAACCGTCCGTTTGGACAAGCAGGCACGACTCTGTCCTGTTTGCCACCATTCAGCGGTCTATCTCAAGAGGGGCGATCATTATTTGAGCCTGTTTTTTATCCCTCTTTTCCCGGTCAAAAAAGGGGCACCGTTTTTATCATGCGATAACTGCCACACGGTCTTTGACGAGAGAGGCATAGAAGTGGGGGAGGTGTGGAAGGACAGATCTCGGACGTGTCCCTATTGCGGGAGAGCGCTGGAGGACGATTTTGATTATTGTCCCCGCTGCGGGAAAAGGGTTACACCTTCATAAAAAACCCTGTTTCCGGATGAACAGGTAACATCCCAGGCCAAAGATAACCTTTGCTCCAAACACGATCCAGAAAACACTGCCGAATGAAACGATGGCTGGGAGACCGAAGAGAAGGACCGCGATCCCAAGCAAGATCAATTTTCCTTTGAGCTCCGCCGAGAGGAAAGCCAGAAAAAAAAACACCAGCACAAGAAAATTGATGATTATCGGGTATGGATTCTGCAGCATTCTTTATTTGTCGTACCAGATATCCTGGAGGATGGAGGCATGTTTCGTGAATTCTTTTCCATCGACAGTCAGGACGATTTTGAAATTGCCGAGCGGAGCGGGGCTGGAGATATAATTGGGATCCATTCCCCTCATGAATCGACTAGCCATCGCTCCGTATTGTCGCATCCTTTCCATCCTCTGCCTTGCCTGCTTTTTTTCCGCTTCCGTCCGTTCTCTGCGCTGGTCCATCATCCAAACGACCTTGTGGAGGCCGGGTTCGGTGTTTCCTTCGATCTCGTTGATCAGCATGTTGCCGTTGTACACTTTGATCTTCACATCCTCTTGTGGCTTCTGCTTCAGGTAGTAATAGACAGAGATTCCGATGGGTTCGCTCTGCCCGCTAAAGTTCGCAGAACTGTACTCATTCATTTTGTTGTTGACCCAGCGTATCTTTGATTCGACGTTGAAAAGATGGGCATCTTTCGCAAGAACTTTTTTTGTCATTTCTGCCAGCGGGGATATGTCTGCGATGTAAATCCCGCGTCCATGTGTGGCCGCGATGATGTCGTTTTCTCGGGGGTGGATCTTGAGGTCATGGACAGGTTGGGTGGGCATATTGTTTTTCATTTTGCTCCAGCTTTTTCCGTCGTCTATCGAGACATACACAGCAAACTCTGTTCCCACAAACAGAAGGTTGGGATTTGTGTGGTGTTCCCGGATCACATTGATCGGTTCATCGGGCAGATTAGCCGCGATGGATGTCCAGGTTTCTCCATAATCCGTGGTTTTGTACACGAAAGGCCGGAAATCATCCCGCCGGTATCCTGTGTAGGATACATAGGCTGTGCCGGGATCGTTCGGGGAAGCTGCCACTCGGCTCACCCAATAGGCCGGGTTTCCGGTGATTTTGTCGTTGCATTTTGTCCAGTTTTTGCCGTCATCCTTTGTGATCCACACATTGCCGTCATCCGTACCGACCCAGAGCAACCCCTGGATAAGGGGGGATTCGTCGATCGAGGTGATCGTGCAGTACTGGATGTTTCCGTCCCCGCCTTTGCCTGCGGTGAGTTTTTTCGGGTCGTTGGTGGTTAGGTCCGGGCTAATCTCCTTCCAGTTTTCCCCGCGGAACGTGGATTTTACGAGGACGTTGCCCGCATGGTAGATGACATCGCTGTTATGGGGGGAAACGAGAATCGGCGAATTCCAATTCCAGCGGAGCTTGGGATTTTGTCTACTGTAGGCGATAGATTTTCTCTCTCCTGTTTTCAGGTCCATTCGAGAGAGAGGGCCGAACTGGGATTCGTTGTACAGGTAGCGGTTCGTCTTCCAGTCGAACTCGTTGTACATGCCATCCCCGCCTCCGACTCGTTCCCAATCCTCGAACCGGATGACGCGTCCATCCCGGCTGGTGCTTGGCCCCATCTTGGAACCGTTGTCCTGGAGGCCGCCGGCGACTCTGTAGGGATAGGAGAAATCGTACCCCACGGCATAAAATTGGGCCAAAGAAAGGTTGTCCGGATGTAACCAGTTATTTCCTCCATCATAGGTTATGCCCAATCCGTGGTCATAGCCCAGGAGGATATGTTTCGAATTGTCGGGGTCGATCCATAAAGCGTGGTCATCCCCGCCGAATCCCAAAGGCTGTCTGTCCCAAGTTTTTCCGCCGTTTTTAGTTCCCCAGGAGGCCGCGCTCAGCACATGAACGACCTTGTCATCGTTGGGGTCGATCCGGATTTGACCGTAATAATACCCCGGTCCGCCCCCGATGTTTGTGTCGTCCGCGTTCGCTTTGCGCCATGTTTCTCCGGCATCGTCCGAGCGGTAGATCTCACCGTCGATCATGTCGCGGCTGGATTTTCCAGCACGCAGTTCCTGGTATCTTTCCTCATCGGACATGCCTTTTTTGTTTGCATTTTCGATACATGCGTACAGAATATTCGGGTTTCTCAGGTACACATCGATTCCGATCCGTCCCAGCATCCCACCCGGAAGTCCTCCGCCCAGCTTCTTCCAGGTTTTTCCGCCATCAGTGGTTTTGTGGATGCCGCTTCCTGGCCCTCCCAGATTAAAGGTCCAGGGCAGGCGTTCTTTATCGTAAGTCGCCGCATATAGAATATCGGGATTGGTCGGATCCATCACCACATCCACCACTCCGATGTGCCTGTCCCGGACGACAGGGCCCAGGATCTTTTTCCAAGTTTTGCCCCCGTTGGTTGTCAGGTAAAGGCCACGGTCGGGATTCATGGAGAAAAGATGACCGAGGGCCGCTACATACACGAGATTCGGTTTTTTGGGATGGATCACGATACGCCCGATGTGATGGGATTCTTCGAGCCCCATGTTTTTCCATGTTTTTCCTGCATCGGTCGATTTGTAGATGCCATCACCCCAGTAGGAGCTCCGGGAATTGTTGGCCTCCCCTGAGCCGACCCACACGATATTGGGATCGGAAGGGGCGACAGCCACATCCCCGATAGAGAAGACCTTTTCGTTTTCGAATATCGGCTCGAATGTGATGCCGTTGTTGACAGTCTTCCACAGGTGGCCCGATGCTGTGGCCGCATAAAATGTTGTCGGGTTCTGTTCGTCAACGGCAAAGTCCACGAATCTCCCGCTCTGGCGCGTCGGGCCGATCTCCCGGTAGTTGATATTTTTCAACGTATTCTCGTCCAGAGTTTGAGAGAATGCCTCTGAAAAGGTAAACAAAATACATAGAGTTACAAGAATAAAAATAGAAATTTTACCGTGCTGTTTTTTCATGTTTCCTTCTTTTTTTAATTAAGTATCTTATGTGAATATCATATAAATATAAGAAGGTCAATGGGACGTCCCCATCACGCATTGAAATTCTTCGGTTTATTCATTAATATAAGGAACGAGTGGTGATCCAATGATAAATGCGACAACGATTTTATGTGTGAGGCACAAAGGAAAAGTGGCCATTGCCGGGGACGGCCAGGTGACCATCGGTCAAACCGTATTGAAGAAAAAGGCCATCAAAATCCGAACCCTGTACAAGGGGAATGTCCTGGCCGGATTTTCAGGGGCAACCTCGGATGCCTTTGCCCTTTTTGCCCGCTTCGAAACAAAGTTAGAGGAATACCAAGGCAACCTTTCCCGGGCGGCCATAGAACTGGCAAAGGATTGGCGGATGGACAAGGCCCTCCGCCGGCTGGAAGCCCTCCTGATCGTGGTGGACAAGGAATTTTCCTTCCTGATATCCGGGACCGGGGATGTGGTGGAACCGGATGACGGTATCCTGGCGATCGGTTCCGGGGGAGCCTATGCCCTGGCAGCTGCCCGAGCTTTGATCAAAAAAACAGACATGGCTGCAAAGGACATAGCCGTTGAGGCTATGAATATTGCAGCGGAAATATGCGTTTACACCAACGACCAAATCATCGTAAAGGAACTCTAAATGGCTATAGCACTTCCGGAAAGTCTCGAAAAAATAGGTAAGAAATTTGATGAGGCCGAACTCACGCCACAAGAGACCGTGGTGGAGCTGGACAAATATATCATTGGGCAAAATGCGGCCAAAAAGGCCGTAGCCGTTGCGCTTCGAAACCGTTACCGGCGCCAGAAGCTTCCGCCGGAACTTGCCGATGAAATCGTTCCGAAAAATATCCTGATGATCGGCCCGACCGGTGTGGGCAAAACAGAGATATCCCGAAGATTGGCAAAGCTCACCTCTTCGCCGTTTCTCAAGATCGAAGCCAGCAAGTTTACCGAGGTTGGTTACGTAGGGAGGGATGTGGAATCCATGATAAGGGATTTGGTCAGGATTTCTGTGGATGTGGTTAAACAGGAACAAATCAAATTGATCAGGGAAAAAGCCGAAAGAAATGTGGAAGAAAAAATTCTGGATATCTTGCTTCCTCCGTTGAGAAGACAGTCCCCTGATCAGGTTCAGGAGGAGATGGAGCGATTCAAGCAAACCCGGGAAAAACTGAGGAAACAATTCAAGCAAGGTGTTCTGGATGAGCGGTTGATCGAGATCGAGACCAGGGAAAGAACAGCATCTCCGTTCGAGATCTTTTCTAATAGCGGGGTCGAAGAGATCGGCATCCACATCCAAGAGATGATTCCGGGGTTGATGGGAGGGAAATCCAAGAGAAGAAAAGTAAAGGTTTCTGAAGCGAGAGAATTTTTGCTGGAAGATGAACAGCAGAAATTGATCGATGTGGACCAGGTGAACCGTCTGGCTGTCGAGAGAGTGGAGCATTCCGGGATTATTTTTTTGGACGAAGTGGACAAGATCTCTGGCAGGGAGACAGGCCATGGTCCCGAAGTCAGCCGCGAGGGAGTGCAGAGGGATCTATTGCCGATCATCGAAGGCACGACTGTGAACACCCGGTATGGACTGATCCGGACAGATCATGTTCTGTTCATCGGAGCCGGTGCCTTTAACGTGGCTAAGCCTTCGGATCTGATCCCGGAACTTCAAGGGCGATTTCCGATTCGTGTGGAATTGACTTCTTTGGATAAGGGCGATTTTATCCGTATTTTGACCGAACCCGAAAATGCTTTGATAAAACAGTATGAGGCCTTGATGATGACGGAAGGTCTTCGTGTCGAATTCAGTCAAGATGCCATCGAAGAAATAGCCGAAATTGCCGAAAAGGTGAATGAATCCACGGAAAACATCGGAGCGCGAAGGCTTCACACGGTGATGGAAAAAGTTATGGAAGAGATATCCTTTTCTGCCCCGGACATGAAAAAAAAGAAAATCAAAATCGACAAAAAATACGTGAAAAAACAGCTCGAAGATATCGTCAAGGACGAAGACTTGAGTCGCTTCATTCTTTGATGAAAAAATTTTTTTCAGTCTTTCTTGCATCCAATCTTATGCTGTTCTGCTTCTGTTGTGGAAAAAAGGGAAATATTCTGCCCCCGCTTGTGAGATTTCCGCAAACGGCTGAGAATGTCCGTGTTGTGCAGAAGGCCGACCAAATAATCTTGACTTGGCAGAATCCGACAGCCTATGAAGACGGCAGCACTCTGTCTGTGATCGAAAAAATCGAGATTTGGGTTCTCGAAAGGAAAGCAGCCGAAGAGGCAGAAACAGCGGAAATTCTTGTGGAGGAATATGAGCAGACGGCCGAGCTTCTTGCGACGATTACAGAAGATCAGATTCAAAAATCTATGATTTATTCCTACGATTTATCCGGGAAGGATTATTTGTCCAAGAAATACACGTTTAGTCTTCGTGTAAAAGATAAAAAACGGTATTCCCCGTTCTCGGTATTGGTTTCCCTGAAGCCGATGATTCTTCCCCTTCCACCGACAGAAGTGGTGGCAGCGGTGTTTCCGGATCGGATCGAAATCACCTGGAATCCCCCCTTAGAAAACAGAGACCAGTCTTCTCCTCCCAATGTAAAGGGGTATAACATTTATCGCGCTGAGGGTGAAACAGAACCGCAGCATCTGAATGCCGGCCTGACAGAAGGGGAAAAATACGAGGACAGAAACTTCGTTTTTGGGCAAACATACAGATATTTTGTCCGGGCTTCTGCCACGGACACCTCCCCTTATTTTGAAAGTGAGGATTCCGAGGGAATGGAAATTTTGACCAAGGATACCTTTGCTCCTGAACCGCCCAAGGGTCTGATTTCCGTGGCAGGCCAGGCTGTTTTTGCCATCAGCTGGGATGCAAACACAGAAGGGGATTTGGAAGGATACCGGGTATGGCGCCGGGAAGAGGGAGCGACAGAATTTCGCCTGCTCACTCCAGATCCCATAAAGGAGAGCGCCTATAATGACAGAGCGGTTGAAAAGGGAAAGATGTATGCCTATGCGGTCACGGCTCTGGACAAGGAAGGAAACGAAAGCCAAAAATCAAAGACCATTTCCGATAGGATCAAAGAGAGGTTGCGATGAAAATTTATCGTTATAAGCACAACGCCAAAATATCCACCGGAGTTTTGAAAGAGGATAGGCTTTATACGGTCCAAGGGTCGGTGTATCGGAAATTCAAAACCGCAAAAAAGGGCATACCTGTAGGCGATGTAGCCCTACTTCCCCCGGTTATGCCCTCAAAAATCATCGCGATCGGCCTGAACTATAAGGATCATGCCATGGAACGGGGAAAACCTCTGCCTGAGGAGCCTTTGATTTTTCTTAAACCCTCTTCTTCGGTTGTGGGGCCGAAGGATATCATTGTGTACCCTTCCATGACAAAACGTGTCGATTTCGAAGGAGAATTGGCGGTGATCATCAAAAAAAAAGCGAGCCGTCTCCGCCCGGACGATCAAACGGATGACTATATTCTAGGTTACACATGCTTCAACGATGTGACGGCCCGGGATTTACAAGTAAAAGATGTTCAATTCACGCGAGCAAAATCCTTCGATACGTTTGCCGCCATCGGTCCGTGTATCGCCACGGATATAGATCCCGCAAGGCTGAGGGTCAAGACTTTTTTGAACGGAAAACTGAGACAGTCGGGAAATACGCGGAATCTGATTTTTTCCGTGCCCTTTTTGGTAAGATTTGTATCGAACATCATGACCTTGAACCCAGGGGATGTCATCACTACAGGGACGCCTGCCGGAGTGGGGCCGATGGTGCCCGGTGACAAAGTGGATGTCCAGATAGAAGGGATTGGAACCCTGTCCAACACGGTCATGAAAATCTGGGATTAGACTTTTTTTTCAAATTGTATTAAATAAGAAGGGCATGCGAGATTTTATACTGATTTTTTGGAGGTGATCATGAAATTCTTTTTGGACACGGCCAATGTCAAACAAATAAAAGAAGCGGCGGGTTGGGGAATCCTCGATGGAGTTACGACAAATCCCAGTCTTGTTGCCAAAGAAAATGCGAAATTCGAAGACCTGATCAAGGAGATTTGCGGTATCGTTCTCGGCCCGGTGAGTGTGGAAAGTGTTTCAACAAAGGCCGAGGATATAATCCAGGAATCGAGGCAATTGGCTGCAATGGCGGATAATGTCGTTGTGAAGATCCCGATCTGTTTAGAGGGGCTTAAAGCGACAAAAGTCCTGTCACAGGAGGAAATTCACATCAACACAACCCTGATCTTTTCGTCCATGCAGGCATTGTTGGCGGCCAAAGCTGGAACCAGATACGTAAGCCCTTTTATCGGTCGGTTGGATGATATCTGTCACTCGGGGATGAACCTTGTGGATGAGATCGTGACCATCTTCGACAACTACGGCATTGACACAGAGATTATCGTCGGAAGCATCCGGCATCCCCTCCATGTGGTGGAAGCGGCCATGATCGGTGCGGATATTGCGACCATCCCTTTTGGTGTGATCGAAAAGCTCGTTAAACATCCTTTGACCGACATCGGGATGGAAAAATTTCTGAGCGACTGGAAAAAAGTCAAAAAGAGCTGAGTTCTGAAGGTTTGCCATGTCAATAGACAAAAAATTAGAAGAGTTGAGGCGGCGGGAAAAGCTTGCTGAACTCGGTGGGGGAAAACAAAGAGCGGAACGGCAACACCAGGCGGGCAAACTCACGGCCCTGGAAAGAATCAATCTTTTATTGGACGAAGGGTCTTTTCAAGAGATGGACAAGCTCGTGGTTCACCACTGCCATGATTTTGGTATGGAAAAGAAGCGGATCTACGGGGATGGTGTCGTCACGGGATACGGAACCATAGAAGGCCGGACGGTTTACATATTTGCTCAGGATTTCACCGTGTTCGGCGGATCCTTGAGTGCTGCCAATGCCGCCAAAATCGTCAAGATAATGGATTTGGCCATGAAGATCGGGGCTCCTATGATCGGGCTCAATGATTCGGGAGGAGCCAGGATTCAAGAAGGTGTGGAAAGCCTGGCGGGGTATGCGGACATCTTCTTGCGGAATGTTTTGGCTTCGGGAGTCATCCCGCAGATATCCGCGATCATCGGCCCGTGTGCCGGAGGGGCTGTGTATTCCCCTGCCATGACAGACTTTATCATCATGACAAAAGGGATCAGCAACATGTTCATCACCGGGCCCGAAGTCATCAAGGCTGTGACACATGAGGATGTCTCCATGGAAGAACTGGGAGGAGCAGAAACCCATAACGCCATTAGCGGAGTAGCCCATTTTGCAGCGGAAAATGAAGAACAAACACTTGCTCTGATCCGGGAACTGCTCTCTTTTGTCCCGGACAACAACATGGAAGATCCTCCCGAGAAAGAGACATCCGATCCCCCTGACCGTACGAGTGAGGACCTGAATTTTATCGTTCCCGATGACCCGAACCAGCCTTATGATATACGTAAGATCATAACCGAAGTTGTGGATGACAATTATTTTTTCGAGGTACAGGAGCACTATGCCAAAAACATCGTGATCGGATTCGGACGACTGGGAGGAAAGCCGGTCGGGGTAGTGGCCAATCAACCCGATCATCTGGCAGGGGTGTTGGATATCAACTCCTCGGTTAAAGGGGCCCGGTTTGTCCGGTTCTGCGATGCCTTCAACATTCCATTGATCACATTGGAAGATGTGCCTGGTTTTTTGCCCGGTGTAGCCCAGGAACACGGCGGTATCATCCGCCATGGCGCCAAGCTTTTGTATGCATTTTCTGAAGCCACTGTTCCGAAAATTACACTTATCACGCGAAAAGCCTACGGCGGAGCCTATTGTGTCATGGCCTCCAAACACATCCGGGCCGATATCAATTATGCCTATCCGACAGCAGAAATCGCCGTGATGGGATCTGAGGGCGCGGTGAAGATCGTGTACAAGAGTGAAATGAACGAGACAGAGGACAAAGAAAAACTGCGCGTGGAAAAGGTGGATGAATTCCGCGAAAAATTCGCCAATCCCTACATCGCCAGCGAAAAGGGATACGTTGACGAGGTCATCGAACCTAGAGTCACAAGACCCAAGCTGATCGCAGCCTTAAAAATGCTGGAGAATAAAAGAGATCAAAATCCTCCGAAAAAGCACGGAAACATCCCGCTCTAGAGGGTGGTCCGGATTCCTCCAGGATAAGAGATGGCAAAGGCATTCAAAAAAATTCTCGTAGCGAACAGAGGCGAGATTGCTGTGCGTGTCATCCGGACATGCCGGGAGATGGGAATTGTTCCGGTTGCCGTTTATTCCGATGTCGACAGAAAAGCTCTTCACGTTAGAGTGGCGGATGAGGCCTACCCTATAGGCGAAGCCAAACCTTTGGCAAGCTATTTGAACATCGATAAAATAATCGGCGTGGCCAAAGAGTGCGGAGCCCAGGCCATTCACCCTGGATATGGGTTTCTTGCCGAAAATCCCAGGCTAGTCAAACGCTGTGAAGAAGAGGGGATCGTGTTCATCGGCCCCCCTTCCAAGGCCATGGGAATCATGGGATACAAAACCGCTTCCCGGAAGAAAATGGCCGAGGCCGGAATACCGATAATTCCGGGCACCCTTGAGCCGATCGAGGATGAAAAAAAACTGGTAGCGGAGGCGGAAAAAATCGGTTTTCCGGTCATTCTCAAAGCCTCTGCAGGCGGGGGTGGAAAAGGATTGCGGTTGGTCAATAAAAAGAAGGAGCTTGTTTCTTCTTTCCGTTTGGCCCGCTCCGAGGCAGAGTCCAGCTTTGACGACCCATCCGTCTACATTGAAAAGTACATCCAAGAGCCCCATCATATCGAGGTCCAGATCCTGGCCGATAATTTGGGGAATATTGTTCATTTGGGCGAGAGGGAATGCTCCATCCAGAGGCGCTACCAGAAAGTCTTGGAGGAAACCCCTTCTCCCTTCTTGGATGAAAAGACCCGTCATGAAATGGGACGGATGGCAGTGAAGGTTGCGGCTGCCGTCGATTACAGGAATGCGGGGACGGTGGAATTTGTCGTCGACAAAAACAAAAAGTTCTATTTTCTGGAGATGAACACCCGGCTTCAGGTCGAACACCCTGTGACCGAGATGGTAACCGGGATCGATCTGGTCAAATGCCAGATCGAAATCGCCGCGGGTAAACCTTTGGCTTTCCGCCAGGAAGATATCAAGCCCAACGGTTATTCTCTCCAGTGCCGAATTTATGCTGAGGATCCGGATAATGATTTTTTGCCCTCACCCGGAAAAATCCTTCACCTTCGTGTCCCCTCAGGAGGGTTGGGCATAAGGGACGACAACGGAATCTATGAAGGCTATGAAGTGCCGATGGAGTACGATCCCTTACTGTCCAAACTTGTCACTTGGGGGCAGACACGGACAGAAGCGATTCATCGCATGCTGCGTGCTTTATCCGAATACCAAATATACGGCATCCGGACGACTGTCCCCTTCTTCAAACGAATCCTTCACCACCCCCAATTTTTTGCAGGTGATTACAACACGCATTTCATCCCCAACATGGAGAAGGAAAAGGATGGGGATGAGCCCAAGGATGAATTGGTTGCCCTCATAGCCGCAGGCATCAAGAGCTACTGTGAGAGCAGAGCGGGTCTTGGATTTAGCCAAAAGCAAAAGAAGAGCAATTGGAAGACACAGGGCAGATGGGAAAGCCTTAATAGAAGGCCTTAAAATGAATGTATCATTTTGGTTGGAAAACAAAGAATTCAGGCTGAACCTGACACAGACTAAAACGAATGACATCCTGGTCACTTTGGGTAAAAACAAATACAGGGTTTCTGTGGAAATTCTCAGCACGGATGAGATTTTGCTCAACATCGACGGCAAGATTCATGATGTTATTGTCAACGCCAACACAACATCCTATACCGTTTATGTGAACGGAAGGTGTTTCCAGATCGAAAAAAAATCCGCTCTTCAAATTCTTGGACCGAAAACCGGGAAACAGCGCAAGGCCAACGTGAACACATCCATGCCTGGGAGGATCGTGAAGGTCCTGATGAACGAGGGCGATGAGGTTGCAGAAGGCCAGGCTGTGTTGATTCTGGAAGCCATGAAGATGCAAAATGAGATCAAATCTCCTCTACAAGGACATCTAAGCAAGATCTGTCCCAAGGCGGGGGATTCGGTTAAGACTGGGGCTCTCCTCTTTACCGTCGACTAACCCTGAATTATTTACGAGGCAATCTCACTACATCGGCTTCGTTGCAGCCCATTCGCGGTAGTTCACTACAGCATCATGGGCCACTTCCTCACCGCTGCATCAATCTTACCCCGTAAATAATCCAGGCGTTTGTATTGTTTAAAAAAATGCTGATGACAATCATTTTTTTCAATAAAAACATTGTTCAAATTTCCTTTTAGATGCAGGGTGGGGAAGGTTGGTCATCAGCATTTTCTACCCTATAGGCAGGGCAATCTCACTGCATTGACTTCATTGTAGCCCGTTCGCGGTAGTTTACTACAGCTTCACGGGCTACTTTGCCAATCCTTGAATGTTAGGGTGGGGTGGGTTGGATTGGCTCGTAAATAATCCAGGACCTGAATTATTTTACTCTAAGGGCGAGCTAGGTGGGAAATTTATATTTAGAGCGAAAAATGCTATATTTAAAGACGGATGTATTTATCTATCGTTAAGTTGAAAAAGAAGTTCAAGAGACTGGTGGTTCTCTCTGCCCTTTTCTTGGTCCTGTTTGGTGCGGGTGTCGTTTTGAAAAACATTTTCCTGCACCAGGTTCAAAGAAAGATCCAGGAAAGTTTCGGGTATTCTGAGTTTCGCCTTTCTTTTTTCCCCCCTGCCCTCCTCCTCAAGGATGCCAGGTCAAAATCCATATCACCTTTCTTCTCTGCAAGCAAAATCTCCGTGGGAATCTCTTTCCGATCTTTGTTTTCCAAAGACAAGCCGCTCACTGTCCTCATCGAAGATCCCATATTAAGGGTTTACAGCACACAGGATGCCAAACAGGAAGACGACAGGAAGAGGATCGGTTTTGCTTTGCCTTTTGCCATCGATCGAGGAGTGATCAGGAATGGAGCAGTGTACTATTGGGGATCCGAGACACGCATCCAAGCCAACGGCGTGAGCGCGATTTTCACTCAAAACGGCGATGAATTTTCTATAAAAGGCGAAGCAAAGGAGAACATTATCACTCTTTCTTCTGACAAAAATCCGCTTAAGGGAAAATTGAGCTTTTTACTCAGCGGAAGAGGGCAAGAAATTGCCATACAGAGGGTAAAATTCAGCGGACCGAGAGGAGTGATAAACGCTGTAGGCAGTCTCCTAGATCCTTTCGATCCTGAAATTCAGCTCCAGGCCAACTACACTCTCCGAGTAGACATAATTCCTGATATCCTGGATATACCGTTTGAATACAAGGGTTGGGCAGAGGGGAAAGGTCGATTTGAGAGGAAAGATGGCCTTGTCACGGTGGTCACTGATTTTTCAAGTAAAGATCTTTTTCTCAACGGCGTCAGAATGGAAAGAGTCGATGGAAATCTGGATTATAATGGATCTTCGGGCCGTCTGGATTTTAATATCCGAAAGAGAGGACTTCAGCCAGAATATGTGCGTGTGAACTTTGATAAACAGAGGGTTTGGGGATCAGCCAGAGGATTCTACTTGGATCCGATCATTAGTCTTGTCGACATTCCATGGCCGGTATCTTCACCGGGTTGGGGAGATTTTTCTCTTGACAGAGATAAACTCTTGGCCGAGGTCGAGTTTAGGGATGAGGAACTTGGGGTGACGGATTCAAAATACTCTTTTAACGGCCAAGTTCAGGTTGAGTGGGACAAACAGAAGACAGTTTCATTTTTTTCTGAACGCTTGAACTCACAATTTTTCAGTGTGAAACTGGATGGGGGATTGGTGATAGACAAGACGATCGATTTCTCGATAGCTGGCGAGATCATGGACCTGAAACAGGCAAGAGAATTTGTTTCCTTATTGCTCCAGAAAAATTTTGATTTTCCCGAGATCCGTGGGATGGGACAGTCAGCGATTCGTATATTTGGTGATTTTGGCCGGCCCGAAGTTCATGCAGAGTTTGCTGTGACTCCGGGAGGGTTTGACAATTTTGATGTCCAATATGTCGAGGGAGAAGCCGATATATCAGATAATGGTTTTTATGGGCAGTTTTTTGTGGTCGATCCCCTGATGGAAGGGAAAATCGATGTGAACACGCACCAGGGCGAGCTTAATGTGAATGCCGAAGTGGAAAGGGGGTTCGTGGAGAGCATCCTTCCTGGATTCGACATATCCATCCCCTTGAGAGGAGAAGCATTGGGAAATTTCGAATACCGTGTCAAGGGAGAGGAGGTCAGACTGGCTGGACATTTCTCGAGCCCGAACTTGGAATTTTTCGGGCAATCTCTCACACAGGTCAAAGGCAACCTCGAATGGGATGGAGAGGTATTTTCTCTCCCTGAATTGGCATTTGACCTGCATGAAGGGAAGATAACCGGATCTGTCAGCATGCTACCCCTGCGGGATGAATTTAAGATCGATGTTTCCGGTGAAAGGATAAAGCTTACTTCTATCTTCGGGCCTGTCCAAGGATTCCTTTCGTTCGAAGCCAAGGGAAGCGGAAGCTTGGAAACAGATTCGGCTATGGGGAACTTTGAAATAAAGGATTTATTTTTCGATCCCTTCCAGAAAACCGAAGCCCTGGGCGAATTGCAGGTGAGCTTTTCAGAGAACAAGGTACAGCTCGAACTGGAGGGAAATTTTGAGCCAGGCGAGAATAGGTTTTTCATATCTTTGGGTATTCCCCTTCAAGAGGAGACAATTTCGGGGGATATTCGGGGTTCCTTCACAAACTATGACCTTCTCCTGCCATGGAGTGGGGCAGAAGGGAACATCAACTATATTGCTGAGATCCGGGGAACTAAACAGGCGCCTCAAGTGAAGGGGGCCATAGATTTCCAAGGGGGGATATTTCCTTTTCCCAAGTTCGCCCATGCCTTCCGGGACTATTCTGGGTATGTTTTTTTCGAGAGCGGAGAATTCTCCGTTCGCTCGATTCAAGGAAAATTTGGCGGAGGGGATGTCCAAGGGTCCGGACGTCTAAAACTGGGTCAGGGAGGGGTGGAAGAAATGGATATCAAAGCCAAGGGGAAAAATCTTCTTCTTTCTCCCCTGGAAAGGACCAAAGCCCTGACAGATGGGTCCATCACCTTGGTCAAGGATGCCGATCAATTTGTATTGAACGGGGAGTTTCTTGTCCACCGGCTCACATGGAGAAGGGAGATCACCGAAAAATTCGCTTTTTCCTCAACCCCTTATTATGAGCCTCGAGAGGAACCTGGGTTTTTTGATGACCTTACCCTAAACCTCAGGCTTAAAGCCGATGACAATGCATGGATGGAGAATTCTCTCGGGAGGGTCCGTGGAAGATTTGACCTCAATATCATGGGGAACATCAATTCTCCTATCATTCTGGGCGATATCGAAGCCTTGGATGGTGATCTCAATTTTCAGGATCGGAAATTCAGGATTTTAAACGGACGAGTAAGCTTCATCAATCCTCAAACTATCGAGCCGTACTTGAATTTTAAAGGAGAGACATACGTTAAGGATTACAGGGTAACTTTTTCTTTGGATGGATTAATGGATCGTCTCAACCCGGAATTCAGTTCCTCTCCCCCTCTGCCTCCGGAAGATGTGCTTGCCCTTCTTGCGATGGGAGAAGCCTTTAAGCGGACCTATTCGTATGATATGAGTACCCAGCTCAGTACGGCCTCCCTCCTTTCCTTCCAGCTATCGGAAGAGGCGAAGAGGCAAGCTGAGGGGCTTTTCCTTGTCGACCGTTTCAGGATCGATCCGTTTGTCATCGGATCCTCAGCTGAAGTCACAGCTCGGTTGACGGTCGGGAAAAACATCTCGAGGAACTTTTTTATCCTGTATTCGACAAATTTGACGACACAGCGTGAGGAAATTATCAGAATGGAGTGGCAGTTGACAAGAGATCTGTCCATCGTGGGAACCCGGGATGAAGAAGGGCGAATCGGTTTTGATTTCAAAATCCATAAGAGGTTCTGATTTGAGTAAGAGATTTCTGACAGCAACGTTATACCTTGTGGGAGTCTTTGTTTTATTCTTCCTGACCTCCCATTTGCACGCTCAAATGCTGGAGACCATCACACTCATATCAGAAATAAACTTCAAGATCGATGAGATGCCCGGCAGCCCAGAAATGAGGAATCTCATTCCGATGGAAGAGGGAGAAGTCTATTCTTTAAAAAGAATCACAGAAAGCATAAGACAGATATACCAAACAGGATTGTTTTCTGATGTTAAGGTTCTGAAAGAGGGAGATCAAGACGTCAAACTCACTTTTCTGTTGACAAGAAAACTCCTGATCCGAAAGATCGATTTTATCGGTGGCAGCGAGATTCCCCGAAAAAGGCTCATGGAAAATTTGTACGCTCTGAAACAAGAAGGGGCATACTCGGAGGATAATCTTGACCGAGCGGTTGAAGAAATTAGGGAGATTCTGAGTCGGGAGGGATTTTTTCAAGCTGAAATTGAGCCTGTGGTCGAACAAGATCCCGAAGTCCCAGAGGTAAATATCTCGTTTTTTATTCACTCCGTCAAGAGATACACCATCGGCAAAATCGATTTTAAAGGGAATCTGATCATATCGAATCGGGAATTGCGCAAAAAAATGCGCACAAAAGAGGAAAAAAAATTTGTTCCGTCTGATTTAGAAGCGGACCTGGAACAGATAAGACAGAGTTATCAGGACTTAGATTACCAACGTGCAGAAGTTCTGGTCGTCGAGCAGAGGTTTGATGATGCAAAGGAACAGGTCTTTTTTGTCATTCAAGTCCTGCCGCAAGAAAAGATCGAAATCACGGTTATCGGGGCGGATGTTCCTTTGGACCTCCTTAAACCCATTTGGGAAGCCCAGATATTTGAAGAATGGGGTTTGAGAGAAGGAGATGCCAAAATCATCAACCACTTGAGGAATAAAGGATACATTTTTGCGGCCGTTAACTCATCCGTTCAGTATGAGAATAGCCTGATGCGCGTGATCCATAGAGTGTCTCCTGGGGAACGATATAAAATCCAGAAGATTATCTTCAATGGCATGGAATATTTTACTTCCCACCAGCTAAAAGAGGAGCTTATGCTAACGCAAAGCTTCCTGTTGTTCCAGAATGTTGATGGAGCAAGGCTTTATGAATTGCCACAAGAAGTCGAATTTCTGTACAAGTCTCATGGTTTTTCGGAAACACATGTGGAATTGACTTTCGACAGAGAAGAGAACAAACTCAAACCGATCCTGACCATCGATGAAGGCAGACAGGACAAGATCGACAGCATATCTATCCAGGGCGAAGCTCTGTTTTCTGAGGAAGTTCTGTTCGAGAAAATCGGTGGAGTTCAAGATGGGCCTTTTTTTCAGCCCGATATACAGAAAGACATCGAAAGACTCAAGAGATATTACCTGAACCAAGGGATAAGAGGAACCGAAATTTTAGCCGTTGTCGAGCAAGTTCAAGACAATCTTTATTCTGTACAATTCGAGATCGAAGAGGGACAAAAGATCCAGATCGAAAATATTATCATCACAGGCTATCAGGCCACCAAGAAAAAAACCATCTCGAGGGAATTTCTACTGCATGAGGGAGATTTTGCGCGCTATGACGCGATTCGAGAGACAAAAAGAAAATTGGAGAGATTGGGCATCTTCACAGAGGTCATTATCGACGAGATCCCGATTTCCTCTGACAGGATAAATTTATTGGTCGGTGTCAGGGAAGGGGCGAGAAATTATGCCAGTTTGGGAATAGGTATGGAGACGAGAAACCAGCCTCGGACTTATGCTGTTTGGGATTATGCATTCAGGCCAAGAGGAACGGCGGAGTTGATCCGGTACAACATCTTCGGGACAGGGGCCCAAGCCGGTCTTGTCGGGCAGTTGAGTTCCAGGGAAACACGAGGCGTTTTTTCCTGGAGACAGCCTTATTTTTTCGGACTCCCGATGGAAACTTACTTTAACGCTTGGTTGGAAAAAGAAGCACGCACCAGTTTCACGTATGAAGGAAGCGGAATCAGCTTGACGACCGTAAAACCGATCTTGAAAACAGAGAATATGGATTTTCTGGCCACGTTGAGGTATGCCAGAAGAATAATAACCGAGCTGAAGATCATCAAGGTGTCGGAAATTGACCGTCTATTTTTCCCGTTTTCCACCACCGCCATCTCGGGAAGCTATATTTGGGAGAGAAGGGATGATCCCTTTAATCCCACGGGAGGATTCTTTTTCAGTTCTGTGCTCGAATGGGCATTCCCGTACTTTGGGACCGAGTCAGATTTTTGGAAGACGTTCAATAAATTTCAAATTTTCGCTCCGGTAGTCCCTGACGTGACGTTTGGGGCGACCGTACGACTTGGATTGGCCAAAGGGAGAGTTCCGATTCATGAAAGGTTTTTTGCCGGGGGCAGCAATTCTTTCCGAGGTGTGGCTTTTGATGAATTGGGACCTAAGGACCCGGGATCTAGCAAACCCGTCGGAGGCAAAGCCTTGCTTTTGTTCAATTTTGAGCTGGCCTTTCCGATTGTTCCAGCATTCAAAAATTTGTACGGTACCCTATTTTTCGATAAAGGGAATGTTTTTGAAAGAAGAAAGCAGGTCAGCCTGGCCGGACTGAGGAACGCCCTTGGATTAGGATTAAAATACAAAACTCCGTTAGGTCCGGTGCGTTTGGAGCTCGGATGGAATCTGGATCCGGTTCTTGGAGAAAAAAGTCTTGTAGGATTAATAACGATCGGCAATGTATTCTAAAACAGCAAAAATCAGCAGGCATCTGGTGCAAACCACCACTCTATTTCTTTTTTTCCTCTGGATGCTTATCCCGGGAAATGGTCAAGGAGAAGTTGTCGATCGGATCGTTGCCATTGTCAATGACGAAGTCATCACACTGACAGATGTAAATATCATCCAAAAGTTTAGCTTGTTCGAAGATCTGGAAGAATCCCCAGATACGGATATGCAAACACAAATTATCAGCCGGTTGATCAGTCAGAAATTGGTCATTCAGCTGGCCAGCGAACGGATTATGATCGCAGAGGAGGAGTTGGAAGCGTCCTTGAGTGATGTTGTCCAAAGGACAGATCCTGAACTTGCAGGAACAGCCCTTCTTCAATTTGGCCTGGATTGGGATGATTTGAAATCCTATGTTCGAGAAAAATTGTTGTTCCAAAAAATCATATCGCAAAGGTTCAATCGTGGAGTCATCGTGAGTATTGAGGAGATTGAAAGATATTATGAGCAAGTGTATGTTCCCTCCCAGAGGGAAAAAAACCTCAGTCCTCAACCTATGATCGAAGTGCTCGATCAAATCGAAGGGGAGCTGCAACGAGAAAAAGTCGAGGATCAAGTTCAGGAATGGATTGAAAATTTGAAACGCGAGGCCAATATTCAGATAAAAATTTCATGATTTTAAGGATGGAGTATGGGAAAGATCGCATTTTTGTTTCCAGGACAGGGTTCCCAGGCTATCGGAATGGGAAAGCTTTTTTGTGACGCATCTTCCGTGGCGAGAGATATTTTTAAACGAGCGGACAATGTCTTGGGATATTCGTTATCGCGCCTTTGTATTGAGGGCCCGGAAGAAAAACTCCGCTTGACCCAGAATACACAACCCGCCCTTCTTGCTGTCAGCACCATTGCCCACACCCTTCTTGGTGAAATCCCCAATATCGCAGCGGGCCATAGCCTGGGAGAGTACTCGGCTTTGGTTGCAGCCGGTTCTTTGTCATTCGATGATGCCGTTTATCTTGTTCATAAGAGAGGATGTTATATGCAGGAAGCCGTTCCTGTGGGAGTTGGTGCCATGGCCGCTCTCTTGGGAGCGAGTTATGTCGATGTGGAAGAAGCCCTTTCAAAAATCAGCTCGGGTGTGGTGGAGATAGCGAACTGGAACAGCAGAGAACAGATCGTCATCGCCGGGCATGAACAGGCTGTTAAAGAGGTTTTGACTTTAATCAATCCCCGGCGTTCCGTCATGCTTCCTGTGAGCGCTCCTTTTCATTGCCAGCTTATGAGGAGTGCGGAAGATAAACTTGCCCTTGACTTGAATGCTATGGAATTCCAAGATTTGGCATTCCCGATTGTCACCAATGTGGATGCCAAGGTAATCCATTCGGGCGAAGAAGCAAGAGAATCCCTGAAAAGACAGGTCACGCAAACCGTGCTTTGGTTCAAGTCTATGGAAGTGATGGCAGAGCAAGGGATTCAGGCGTTTATGGAGTTGGGATCGGGCAAAGTGTTGTCTGGGCTGATCAAACGGATAAGCCGTGAATGGCCATCTGCTCCAATGGTTTTTAATGTGGATGATATGGAAAGCCTCGAAATTGTCAAAAAGGCTCTTCTTGTTACTAACCAATCATCAGAATAGCCAGCTAAACTGAAACGTCAGCCCGGTGATTTTCTGTGGCTATTCTTTATTTCTGTGGAATAAGGTCGGCGACGCTTTCGACAACCAGAGTCGGTTGCTCCTCGATTTGCGCGAGGTCTTTCTTTTTGGTCTCGCCGCTGAGAACGAGAATAAAGTCGCACGGCACCCTTCGTGCCAATTCCATGTCCGTGTAGATGCGGTCCCCGATCATTACCACGTGTTGAGGCGAGGCGTTGTGTTTTTTCAATATGTGGGTGATCATTTCCGGGTTTGGTTTTCCAAAGATTTTGAGGGGTTTTTTGTTTGTCGCTTTTTCAAACAAAGCAAGCATGGCTCCTGTATCGGGGATAAATCCTTCCGGTGTCGGGCAGACCAAATCAGGGTGAGTAGCGATGAGTTCCACACCGTCTTGGATGAATAGCGCGGCCGCTTTCAATTTTTCGTAGGTCAGCTCTGTATCAAATCCCAAAATAATGTAGCTTGGCGAATGAGATTCTGTGTCGAATCCCTCCTTGATGAACATCTCTCTCATCGACTTTGTCCCTACGACATAGATGTTTTTTGTCTTTTTTTCCTTCAAATATTCAATGACGCCGTCAGTCGATAGAATAATCCCTTCTTCATCGGTCGAGATGCCCAAATTGGATAGCCTAGTGACATAATCCGTTTTGGAGCGTGAGGAATTATTGGACAGAAAGTAGAATAAAATGCCTTTATCCGAAAGATAGGCCAGGAATTCCTTAGCCCCGGGAATCAGAGTGTCTCCCATATAGATCGTGCCGTCCAAATCTAGGAAAACGACTTTTTTATTTTGAAATAGATGCTCGGCACCTGACATCTCACTTTGTCCTTTTGGAGGGAGAAAGAGCATCTTTGACATATTCGATGGCGGATAGGAATGTTACGGTAATGATGATCCAAGAAAGAATATAAAAACTCCAGCGGCCTATGTGCTCCCAATAATAGGGCCCAAGAAGGGCTAAAAAAGAACCGACGGCTTGAACAGAGGCCTTCAGTTTTCCGCTTTTTTTTGCCGACACGGTGCGGTTATGTTGTGCCAGGACGATCCTGGAATAGGCCACCGTTATGTCACGGAGCGCCATGATCAGCGGGACGAAAAAAATTACGAGTCCTTTGGTTGCCAAAGCCCAGTAGACGATAAGGCGCGACACGCTGTCTGCGAAGGGATCGAGTGTGGCTCCGGATTCTGAGACCAGTCCGAATTTTCTTGCGATTATTCCATCGACTAGATCGGTGAATTCTATAATCAACAAAAGAAGCAGGTTGAGCACAAGAGTGAATGTCGTCTCTTGACCATAAATCAAAACGACCAGGAATAAAACAGCAATTGGAATTCGACCCAAAGTCATAGATTGAAGGAGAAAATATCCCTGAGTCCGCTTTATTTGCTCTGTTATTTCCTCTTTTGGTATCATGGTCTTGGTTCGATCCGGATTTGTTTCAAGAGGAATTATACAGAAATGTTTGCAAAATTAAAATGCAAAACGACGACGAACCTGAATAAGGATCAGCGCATCTTCAACTTTATGGTTTGAAACACCACCTCTAATTTATTATCAGCTTAAAAAAGGAATATCGTGTTTGTTTATAAATGAAATCCAATTCCTATGGAAAAGGCCCAGTTCGAGCGCTGGTATTTTTCCGTGAAAGGCAAGGGAAAATCAACCCGTTGCAATGGAATTTCGGCATCCGTATAAGAGGTGTACAATCCGCCAAGGTCGAGGGAAATTTTGGGTGTCAGCATGATCCGGCCGCCGAAGCCGATTGTGTTGCTGTTGAGCTCATGGCTGAAGCCATCTTGATATTCGTCTTTGACCCCGACCTGGGTGCGAAGATATCCCGCACTGATCAAAATGGAATCGGTTATATCGTATTCGAATCCGACAGCGATATCGTAGGAGTTGGAATCAACAAGGTCATCTTGGCTTAGGGTTAAGTCCTCCCCCCAAACTGCACTTTTATCGAAGAACAGATTATAGGAAACCATGATGCGGAGCTGAGGAGCCACCGCATATTCTATCCCCAGAGATAAAATGGCAGGAATATCATTCCTGAATTCAAACCCATCTGGAAAAAGACCGGTGCCGTCCACTGTCGTGTCGTTGGTCATTTCCAGTTTGGTGTTGAATTCATAGCGGATCCCGATATTCAGGCTATCGTTCGGTCTTATGTTCAAACCCAACAGAGGAGTGATGGCTGAACCCGTCTGTTTGACATCCGCGGCGATGTCTGCAGCAGCGGCAGCGTATCCAGGTTGCTGCACAGCCGTAAAAAATGCGACTGCTGACATCATCCCGCCGGATGAGTTGATCAACGGATGTTGGGGATTGACCTTGATGTTCTTGAGCTCCCCATCATATTCCGTCACAGCATGGATGTAACGAACTCCGGCAGCCACCGAAAATACGTTGTTTATGGCATAAGAGATATTCCCCTGGAAACCGTAATAAACAGATTTTCCTTTGAATGCCATATCCACTGAATAGGCTGAAGTAGGCACTCCTAATTGAGATATCAAAGTCGGCACCAAGGAGACCGGAATTTCGAATGTGGGCAAACCGGTCGTAAAGTCCGCTGTTCCTCCTCCCGCGTTTGGGCCGAATCCGAAAGAAATGGCCAGTTTGTCTGTTTTATACACGGCAAACGCGGTCGGGAAAATCGGGACTCTTACCTCCCCGACATATGTGTCATTGTTCAGAAATGGAAAATCATTGATGACGGTTTTATCCTGCCATATTGATTGGTTGTGGATGGCAATATGAAAACCATTGTCGAGATGCACAACACCAGCTGGATTATAATAGACAGCATCGATCAACATGGAAGCATTGCGGGCGGGGAGACGAATGTACATGACACTCTGGTTGGTATTCGTGATTATTGTCCCAAAGACTGCCGGTACAGCGAACACAAACAGAATAATTGCGATAAGGCCTTTTTTCATTTATTTTCCTCCGTTAATTTTTTTGTACCCGTATCCCTAACTGGGTACTGCCAGAGAATATACAAATTTTTTTCTCAAGATGCAAGACAAATTATTTCAAATTTTATATGTAATGAGTTTGAATGAAGGAACCTGATGGCTTGAAAAAAAAGGAATCAAAAAGTATAGTTGAAAAGAACCGATGGCCAAAAAAAATTCCTCCACACCGATGATGGATCAATACCACAGGATCAAAAAACAATATCAGGATGCTCTGTTGTTTTTCCGACTAGGCGATTTTTATGAGATGTTCTTCGAGGATGCAAAAACGGCTGCTCCGGTTTTGGAAATTGCCTTGACTTCCCGCCAGAAAGTTCCGATGTGTGGGGTCCCCTATCATGCGGCCCACTCCTATCTGGTGAAACTCCTGCGGAAAGGATTCAAGGTGGCTATCTGCGAGCAGGTGGAGGATGCCAAGCAGGCCCTCGGTGTGGTAAAAAGGGACGTGGTCAAAGTCCTGACCCCTGGAACCGCGGTTGAGCTTGAGTTGGAGGAGGAAAAAGAAAATACCTACATTGCCAGCTTGTTTATGCCAGATCAAGAATGGGGTTTGGCCTTGATCGATTTGGCTTCTGGCGAGATGAAAGCTACACAGGGAGAGTTGAGCAGCATGCTCGCTGATGAGCTTTTCAAGATTTATCCGAAAGAAATCATCTATCCAGAAGACCTATCCGATGAGGTCGAAAGAATTCTTGTCCGTTCGGGCATGAACAGCGTGACAAGGAGTCCCCAGGAGGATTGGGTATTTGACTTCACGCAGGCGAAAAATCTTTTGCTCGATCATTTTCAGGTCAAATCGCTGGACGGTTATGGATTGGGAAGTAAAAACCTATCCATCTCGGCATCTGGTGCGCTTTTGTATTATTTGAGGAACTTGAGAAAGGATTCTCTCTCCCTGGTGCATGGGCTTTCGTATGTTCAATCGTCCCAGCACATGATCCTGGATGCGACTTCGATAAAAAATCTGGAGCTCACAAAAAATTTAAGAGATGGGCACATAAAAGATTCTCTTTTAGACGTCATCGATTTTACCGTCACTTCCATGGGAGGCAGGCTTCTTCGTTACTGGCTTCTGCGTCCGCTATTGGATAAAAAAGAAATCGAGCGCCGGCTGGAAACCGTGGATGAGTTCCTTTCCCAAACCATAGAACGTCAGGAACTGAGGAGCGGGCTCAAAGACATTTTTGACTTGGAAAGGCTCACCGGGAAAATCTCTCTGGCTGTGGCCAATGCCAAAGACCTTGTTGCTCTGAAGAGATCCCTCCTGCCCCTTCCTCAAATCCAGTCTGTCATCCGATCCTTCACTTCCGAGAAGATGAAAAAAATTCAAAAGGATTGGGATAATGCCCCGGACATTGTGGAATTGATCGAACGCGCACTATTGGACGAGCCATCTTTCCTCCTTACCGAGGGAGGAATCATCAAGCAGGGGTATAATAGGGACCTGGATGAATTGAGAGAGATCAGTCACTCCGGAAAATCCTTTATCACACAGATGGAAAGGAAAGAAAGGGAGCGGACAGGCATTTCATCCCTAAAGATTCGGTATAACAAAGTTTTTGGTTATTACATAGATGTGACAAAACCCAATCTGCACCTGGTCCCGCCGGACTATATCCGGAAGCAGACCCTGGTCAATTCTGAACGGTTCATCACACCCGAACTCAAAGAGTATGAGGAGAAAGTCCTGAATGCCGAACAAAAGATCGGGGAATTGGAGTATCATTTATTCCTTGAAGTCAGGGAGAAAATTTCTCAAGAAAAAGAACGGCTTCAAAAAATTGCATCTTGTATCGCGCTTCTGGATGTGCTTTCTTGTTTGGCCGAATTGGCGTCACAACACAGCTATAAACGGCCGAGAGTCAACGAGGAGGAAAGGATAAAGATTGTGGAGGGAAGGCATCCTGTCATCGAAGTGACGAATGATGAACCCTTCATACCCAACGATACACTCTTGGATAGGGAGGCAAACCAGATCCTTATCGTTACAGGACCAAACATGGGGGGCAAGTCCACATACCTAAGGCAGGTAGCCCTGATTTGTATCTTGGCCCAGATGGGGTCTTTTGTCCCCGCCAGCGAGGCCGAAATCGGGCTCGTGGATCGTGTTTTTACCCGAATTGGAGCCATGGATTTTTTGAGCGTGGGGCATTCGACGTTTATGGTGGAAATGCTGGAGACAGCCAACATCCTGAACAACGCCACGAATAACAGCTTGATTCTTCTCGATGAAATCGGAAGGGGAACGAGCACATTTGATGGCCTCAGCATCGCATGGGCCGTGGCCGAGTATCTCCATGACAAACAAGATGTTCAGGCTAAGACCCTGTTTGCCACCCATTATCATGAGTTGACGGAGCTTGAGTTAACGATGGAGAGGATCAAGAACTATCATGTCTCTGTGAAAGAGTGGAAAGAAGATATTATTTTCTTGCGGAAAATCGTTCCCGGAGCTTCCGATCAAAGCTACGGCATTCACGTGGCACGTTTGGCGGGAATGCCCCGTTCCGTGATAGAAAGAGCCAAGGAAATCCTTTTTAACCTTGATAAACAGGAATTGGATGATGCCGGCCTCCCCAGGATTGCCTACGGCTTGTCCCCGGAGCGGGAAAAATCCCAATTCCTTTTGTTCCAGGAAGATCGTGACCGGGAATTTTTAGAGGAGATGAAACAGGAGATAGAATCATGCGACCCGGACACTCTTTCCCCTCTTGAGGCCCTGAATTTACTCAGCGACCTGAAAGATAAAATAGTCAGAAAGAAGAATTGATTTAGCGCATCTAAACTCAGAATTCTTCCGATTCTTCATCAGGACCAAAGTTCTCTTTCATATCCTCTTCTGCAAAAGCTTCTTCGAATCCTACGTCATCATCGTATCGCGAGTCGCCGACTTCTTCTTTGCGTTTTTCGATGGCCAGTTGAAATTCCTCTCTGTCCTCATATCTTCTTATGAAATTTGATGCGGTGTCGCTGTAGCACAACTCCAGGAAATCGTCTTCGATGCTGCAAAAAACAGACATGCAATGGCCCGTTTGTAAATTGCCGACTGTTTCCTCTATTTCAGCTGCTTTTTTTGCCGCATCCAGTGTTAACCAGCTCATGATTTCGATTTCTTCCATTTTATACTCCCAAGAAAAAAATATCAATTTTTGCCAAATTGTCAAGAGGAAAAATAAAAAAAAAGAAAAACATGGGGAAAAAACATAGGAGGAACGGAAATTGAACTTTTTCTTTATCTAAGTTATTATTCTTTTGATAGGGATCGAGAGAGGAAACAAAATGAAATGGGATCGTTTTACACTGAGGTCACAGGAAGCCTTTCAACAAGCTCAGTCCAAAGCTCAGGAATCGGATCATCAAGAATTGCAGCCCGAGCATCTCCTTTGGGCCAGGAAGAAAATGTCGTGAATGCTATTCTTTCCAAGATCGGAGTGAGTCCTTCAAAGATCCGTGCCGAGGCTGAAAAGGTCCTGGAGGTTTTGCCGAAGGTCAAGGGTGCTGGAGATGTCTACCTATCCTCCAGTTTGCGCCAGATCGTGAACAAAGCCGAAAAGGAAGCCGCAAAGCTCAAGGACGAATACATATCGACAGAACACTTTTTTTTGGCCTTCCTGAAGGAGCCTTCGACTGAGGTCAACCGCATTCTCAAAAATAATGGAGTGGATGAGGAAACCATACTGAAAGCTCTGAGGGATATCAGGGGTTCACAGCGGGTAACTGACCCGGAACCTGAGGGCAAGTATCAAGTCCTGGAGAGGTACGCACGGGATATCACTGCCCTGGCAAAACAGGGGAATCTGGACCCGGTAATCGGGCGCGAGGATGAAATCCGTCGAGTTGTCCAGGTTCTTTCCAGACGAACGAAAAATAACCCGGTGTTGATCGGAGAGGCTGGAGTGGGAAAGACAGCCATCGTGGAAGGATTGGCGCAGCGCATCGCAAACGGTGATGTTCCCCAGTCGCTGAAGAACAAAAAGCTGATTGCCTTGGATATAGCATCTCTGATCGCAGGAGCCAAGTTCCGTGGAGAATTCGAAGAAAGGCTGAAGGCTGTGCTGAGGGAAGTCAAGGAAGCAGAAGGAGATATCGTTTTGTTTATCGATGAGCTTCATACCATCATCGGCGCGGGAGCATCGGAAGGGGCTATGGATGCTTCCAACATGCTCAAACCTCCGCTGGCACGGGGGGAACTGCGGTGTGTCGGCGCCACGACGTTGAATGAGTACAAAAAATATATCGAGCGTGATGCGGCTCTGGAGAGGCGATTCCAGCAGGTTTATGTGGGCGAACCTTCGGTGGAGGAGACGATTTCGATATTGCGGGGACTCAAGGAAAAATATGAAGTTTACCACGGTGTTGAGATCAAAGATTCAGCGCTTGTGGCTGCAGCCACCCTTTCCAGCCGGTACATCGCCGACCGCTATCTCCCGGATAAAGCCATCGACTTGATCGACGAAGCAGCATCCCACATCCGCATCGAGATCGACAGCATGCCTGAAGAAATCGATGAGTTGGAACGACGCATCGTTCAAATGGAAATCGAAAAACAGGCTTTGAAAAAGGAAAAGGACAAGAGCGCAAAAGCAAAATTGGATATGTTGAACAAAGAATTGTCGGAATTGAAAGAAAAAAGGGATGTTCTCAAGGTTCATTGGCATAAGGAAAAAGAGTTGATCGATAGGATGAACACATTGAAAGAACAAATGGATAGCCTGAAGATGGAAGAGCAGAATTTCGAAAGAAGGGGGGAGTTGGAAAAGGTCGCGGAGATAAGATACGGGAAATTGATCGAGATGCAGAAGGAGATCGAGAAATTTTCCCATCAGCTGGCTGAAATTCAGGAGAAGGAAAAGATGCTGAAGGAAGAGGTGGATGAGGGGGATGTGGCCCATGTGGTATCCAAGTGGACCGGCATCCCCGTTTCCAAAATGCTCGAGGGTGAGGTGGAAAAACTCGTCAAGATGGAACAGAATCTCGGAAAGAGGGTTATCGGGCAGGACCAAGCCCTGCGTGCCGTATCGGATACCATAAGAAGAGCGAGGGCTGGCATACAGGATATTTCGCGTCCTCTGGGGTCTTTTCTTTTTTTGGGGCCTACAGGAGTCGGGAAGACGGAATTGGCACGGGCTTTGGCCGAGTTTTTATTCGATGATGAACGGGCGATGGTGAGACTGGATATGTCCGAGTACATGGAAAAGCACACCGTCTCCCGCCTGATCGGAGCACCTCCCGGCTATGTCGGCTATGAGGAAGGAGGGCAGCTCACAGAAGCAGTCAAACGGCGACCGTATTCGATCATCTTGCTGGATGAGATAGAAAAGGCCCATTCCGATGTGTTCAACATCCTTCTCCAGATCCTCGACGACGGAAGATTGACCGATGGGAAAGGGCGCACAGTCAATTTCAAAAATACCATCATCATAATGACATCCAATTTGGGGAGCCAGATCATCAAAGAGCTGAGTCAAGATTTTACAAAGATGGAGAAGGAAATGAGCGCCATGCTGGATAGGCACTTTCGGCCCGAATTTCTCAATCGCGTGGATGAGATCCTGATTTTCAAAGCCCTTTCCAAACAGACCATCCTCAAGATCGTAAAACTGCAGATCGAGGAGTTGCAGGAAAGAATAAAAGAGCGAAAAATCGCGATCGATGTTAGCGTGGAAGCCCAAAAACTCCTGGCAGAGAAAGGATATGACCCTGCATACGGAGCCCGGCCTCTGAAGAGAATCGTGCAGAAATACATCCAAAATCCACTGGCGCTAGAAATATTGGAAGAGCGGTACAAAGAAGGGGATATTATCCATGTTGATGTCAACCAGAAGAAAGAGTTTGTATTCCGCAGGAAATAACGGTGTTTTCCTATGCATAAAAAATATTGGAACGAGAAGGAGAATAAAATGAAAGAACGAGTCCAAAAAGCTATTGAGGAATTGAGGCCACATCTTCAGGCAGATGGGGGAGATATAGAACTTGTGGATGTCACGAAGGATGGTGTAGTCAAAGTCCGTCTCCTAGGGGCTTGCCTCGGTTGTCCGATGAGACAGATGACGTTAACCCATGGGGTTACCCGGTTCATAAAAAAACAAGTTCCAGAGGTCAAGGAAATTCAGGCCGTAGAGGAAGAGTAGGATTTGACAAGAATCAGGGAATATCGTAAACAAAAGCAAAGGTGAAGGAGGTTCAGATGAAAAAGGCCATTATCCCGGCTGCCGGATTCGGCACGCGATTCCTGCCTGCCACCAAAGCCCTACCCAAGGAGATGTTGAGTGTTGTGGATCAGCCTTTGATCCAGTACAGTGTTGAAGAGGCCGTTGATGCTGGGATAAAAAGCATCGGGGTCATAATCGGCAGGGGAAAATCTGCGATCGAAGATCATTTCGACAAAAGCCCGGAATTGGAGCGATTCTTGGAAGAAAAGCAGAAATATGATTTCCTGGAAGAAGTGCGGCGGATATCCAGCCTTGCTGAATTTTGTTATATCCGCCAGAAAGAAGCTTTGGGGCTGGGGCATGCGATCCTGATGGCTGAGGATTATATCGGGAACGAACCTTTTGCTGTGCTTCTGCCCGACGATATCTTCGATTGTGAAAAGCCGTGTATCCGACAACTGATCGATGCCTATTCGGAGTATAATGCTTCGGTCATCGTGCTCGGAAGGACGGATGAAGAGGGGACAAAAAAATACGGGATCATCAAACCCAAGAAAATAGCGGATAGGGTTTTTCAAGTCGAAGATTTGGTGGAAAAGCCCGGCCCGGAGAAAGCATTTTCCGATTTGGCTTTGATCGGGCGGTATGTGTTTACCCCGGCCATATTCGAAGCGATCAAGCGGACCGAGCCCGATGCAAAAGGTGAGATTCAGATCACCGATGCCATCAAACTTCTGCTGGAAAACCAACCGGTTTACGGGTATCTCTTCGAAGGAAAGCGGTATGACTGCGGGGATAAGATGGGATTCATCAAGGCCACGATTGAACTGGCTCTCAAACGGTCGGAATTCGCAAAAGAACTCAGAGATCACCTCAAAAACTGTTAGCCTAAACTATTCAATCACTTTTAAAGCCAATATCTTTTTATTCTCATCGGATTTACTGTGATCCGCAAAAAAATCGCAGGGAACCTGGATGGCTGTTTTTTGGGAAAACAGGAGACTGGAGGGGATGGGGGGAGATTGGCGAGGGACGGAATCGAACCGCCGACGCAGAGATTTTCAGTCTCTCGCTCTACCGACTGAGCTACCTCGCCCTCTGATGATCAATAGATCATCAACTCGGGCCATAGTATAAATAGCTTGGCATTTAATGTCAATCGAAAATTGGCTTCTCCCTCTCGCTGAACCCGGATTATTCGGGTAAATTGAAATAGGGGTGGCATTGTGATATTCTTTCAACTTGGAGGTCAAACTCTATGGAAGAAAAGGAAATCAAAGAGCGTTTGATGAAAGAAAACGAGGAATTCCGCAACGCCTTTGACCAACACCAAAAGTTGGAAAAAAAACTTTCTAAGTTTCAAGCAAAGAGCTATTTAACAGAAGAAGAAAAGTTGGAAGAAAAGCAACTCAAGAAAAATAAACTTCTGTTAAAAGACAAAATGTATTACATGATGACCGAATACGGAAAATCTCTTGAATAACCCATCTTGATAAAACATGAATCCACAAAAAAGGGCCCGGATTGCGTTGATCGGAGCTGAATCTTTCCGAGGAAAAGAATTAAAACGTGTTCTGGAAGGCAAAAAGTTTCCGATCGAGAAGATCGAGTTTTTTGACCCGGATGTTGAAGAGGCGTACTCGAAATTGACAGAATTTCGGGGAGAGCCTCGCGCCGTTATGCCTCTGGATGAAGCGGCCATCGCGGCCTCTGACCTTGTTTTTTTGGCATCAGATAAAAAAACAAACAGGGAGTACGGAAATCTTGCGGTTAAGAAAAAATTTCTGGCTGTCGATTTGAGTGAAACCTTTAATGCGGACAAAAAAGTTCCTATCGTTGTGGGGGGGATAAACCATATAGCCGTCCTTAAAAAAAAACCTGCTTTGATTGCCAATCCCCATCCCGTGACCATCATTCTTGCCCATGTTTTAAACGTGATTTGTGAAAAATTTCACGCTAAAAAAATAGCCGCATTTGTCCTTCAGCCGGCATCAGCATTTGAGGAAGCAGGGATCAAAGAACTGGCTGACCAGTCGTTTGCTGTTTTGAACAGCTCATCCGTTTCGAAAAAAACCTTTAAAACCCAGGTTGCTTTTAATCTTCTTTCTGATGTTGCCTCTGTTGACGATGATGGATTCTCCTCTGTTGAAAAACGAATTCTCTCTGAAACCAAGCGTGTCCTCAACCTTCAAGATCTCCCGCTTTCCGTTGCCATCATCCAAGCACCTGTTTTTCACACCTATTCGATCATGATCCATCTGGAACTGGAGGAACGGACCGACATCCCGACTCTTGTGGATCTTTTTAAAAAATCCCCATACTTCAAGGTTGCCTCTCCTTCGCCTTCCCACCCTGTATCTTGTTTGCAGGTGGCCGGAAAGGATAAAATTTATATCGGCCAGATAAAAAAAGAAGATTCCGTCCCCGGCAAATATTGGGTTTGGACAGTGGCGGACAATCTAACCCGTGGTTCGGCATTGAATGCCTATGAAATCCTGGAGAGCAGCTATTTGAGTTTGTAAACAAAATAATGAAAGATGTTTTCCAGCTTCTCAAACTCACTTTCCAAGAGAGGAGAAAACTTATCCTCTCCTTTTTATTCACACTTTTTGTGGCTTTTTTCACGTACGTATTCGTAAATCTGGTCCAACCGATCGTGGACATGCTGCTCAAGCTTGGCCCAGAAGTTCCAGTCGAGAAAGCCCGTTTTCTGGATTTTGTTTTTCGGTATGTCAAAGAGGATCAGTACACGCTTGTATTGCCTTTGCTGCTTGTCGTTGTCTTGTTCGGCAAAGGAATATTCACTTTCCTTTCTTCCTTTTTCATGAAATCCATAGGACTAAAGGTTTCGAAAAAATTGAGGGATGACCTCTCCGAACATATCATGTACCAATCGGCGGATTATTTCGACCGGATGGCGACTGGTGAACTCATGTCCCGCATGACAAATGATGTGGATAAAATCCAGGAGGCTGTTTCGGGGAGCATGGGAGATATTATTCGGGAGACTTTTATCATTTTTGCTCTTTTGATCGGGATATTCCTGATCGACTGGCATCTGGCGCTGGTCTCTTTTATCATCACACCGCTGGCTGTTATCCCCTTGGCTGTTTTCAGCCGTAAGCTCAAAAAGAAGGGAAGACTTAATCAAATCCGGATGGCAGATATTTACAAAATTCTCCACGAAACCATAACAGGAAACAAAATCGTTAAAGCTTTCACCATGGAAAAGTTTGAGCTCAAAAAGGTTTTCCAGGCTACGAAAAACTATTTCAGAACCAGCCTCAAACTGGCCTGGATCGGGAGCTTGTCCTCTCCGTTTATGGAATTTTTGGGGGGATTGGTGGGAGCTTTTATCCTGTATGTGGGCACCACGCGGATCACCCAGGGATTTATTAGTCCCGGAGATTTTGCAACCTTTGTGATGGCACTTTTTTACATGTACACCCCGATAAAAAAAATCAGCAATGCCAATGTTATCATTCAACAAGGCGTGGCCTGCTTTGAAAGAATCAGCGAGATTCTGGAAAGCAAACCTAAGATTATCGAACATGATCGGGTTTATCCTCTTCCTCCGGTGAGGGGACATGTGAAGTTTGAAAATGTTTCTTTCAGCTACAACGAAAACATCCATGTTCTGGATGATATGGATTTTGAAATATTGCCGAAGGAAAAAGTGGCATTGATCGGTTTGAGTGGCGCAGGAAAAACCACCATCGTCAATCTCATATCACGTTTTTATGAAAACACTTCTGGCAGGATCCTGATCGATGGCAACGATATCCGGGATGTCAGTCTCTCATCCCTTCGAAAGCAGATTGGGTTGGTTACCCAGGAATTGATTCTCTTCAATGATACGGTCCGGAACAATATTGCTTACGGTTTGGATGATACACCGATGGAGAAGATCCTGGATGCGGCCAAGGCCGCAGAAGCTCATGACTTCATTTCCAAACTCCCTGAAGGTTATGAGACACAGATCGGAGAGAGGGGGGGATTGCTTTCGATCGGCCAGAGACAGAGGCTTGCCATCGCCCGTGCTTTGCTCAAAAATCCTCCGATTCTTGTGCTTGACGAAGCGACTTCCTCCCTGGATTCCGAGTCGGAAAAACTTATTCAAGTCGCTGTGGAAAATGTTATGAAGGATCGGACGACATTTGTGATTGCCCACAGGCTGTCGACGATAAGGAATGCGGATAAAATCCTGGTTTTGGATAAAGGAAAGATCGCAGAAGTCGGTTCGCACAGGGAGCTTTACAAGGAAAACGGCATCTACCGAAAGCTTTACGATCTTCAGTTTCCAGAGGAAAAGGAGTTGTTGAATTGATCCGCAGCATGACCGGTTATGCCGAGAAGAGGTTTGTTCATAAATCCTTTTCCGTAAAAATCAGTATCCGAGCTCTCAACCATCGCTTTTTGGATTGGAATTATCGTGGAGCCCCTCTGGGAAATGTTGAGGATAAACTGAGAGCCTTATGTCAGCAGAAAATCTATAGAGGAAGAATCGAAGTTCTTGTGGATATGAATTTTTTTGGCACGGACAAATGGGAATTCCACATCAATCAGGATCTTTTGAACAAAATACTCACCAGTCTCGACAAAGCAGCGGTTGTTTCCCAAAGGCATGTCACGTTTTCTCTCGAGAATCTTTTGAATACGCCCCATATTGTCCGGTTCCAGAGAAAGGACTTCACCAAAGAAGATGCCGAATTCCTAGAACAGAGTTTTGAAAAGACTCTCAATCTGCTGATCAGAGAAAGAGCGAGAGAGGGAAGGGAAATCAAAAAGCAGTTATCGATCCATGCACAGAACATTAAAACTCTCGTGAGCCAGGTCGAAAATCGAGCTAAAAAACAGCCCCTGTTGATCAAGCGAAAATTGATGGAAAGGTTGGAAGATTTGAATCAAGACAAAACGTTTCCAGAGGGAAAATTGGCTGAGGAGGCCTCGTTATTGGCCCAGCGCTACGACCTGACGGAAGAGATCGCTCGGTTAAAATCTCATATGAAATATCTCCGGGAGCAGCTCGATTCCAAAGAGCCGGAACCGGTCGGGAAAAAATTGGATTTTCTAGCCCAGGAACTCTATCGAGAGGCCAACACCTTGAATTCAAAGGCGCAGGACATTGAAGTGATCCGCAAAAGCCTGGCGTTGAAATCAGAAATTGAAAGTATTCGCCAACAACTGCAAAATATAGAGTGAAAAAACATCGACGTTTTTAATGAATAGTTCAGGATAAATCAGGTGGCGTAAAATGCTTATCGTGATCACAGGGCCCTCTGGATGTGGAAAATCCACCCTGGCAAATCTCGTGCTGGAAGAACTGGAAAATGTAGCGTTTTCTGTCTCGTACACTACACGGAGAAAACGGGACACGGAGATCGAGGGGGAAGACTATCATTTTGTCTCCCCGGAAACATTTGAAAAGATGATACATGATGACAAGTTTGTCGAATGGGCTATGGTGCATGGGAATTATTACGGCACTCCCAAGAGTGCGCTGGAGAGAAAAGCGATGGGCGAGGATCTTCTCTTAGACATAGATGTTCAAGGAGCCGATCTGATCCGGGAGAAACACGAAGAAACGGTGTTTATATTCATTCTTCCGCCTCTGTTTCCCGAGTTGAGGAAAAGGCTGGAAAAAAGAGGGCAGGATAGTGAATCGATAATCCAAAAGCGTTTGGGAGTGGCAAGAGCAGAAATAAAACGTTACCGGGAGTTTGATTATCTCGTGGTAAACGATGAATTGTCCAAAGCTGTAGAGGAATTGAAATCAGTCATATTGAGCCAGAGATGCCGAAGGGAAATCAGAGAAAAAGAGATCATGCCTATACTGCGGAGTTTTGCAGAAGGGGATTAAGAGGGAACGATGAAAAAAATAGCGCTGGGAATATGTTCGTCCATAAGCATTTACAAAGCCTGCGAGATAATCAGGAGTTTTCAAAAAGAAAAATATGAAGTGCGGGTGATCATGACTGCAAACGCAACCAGGTTGATTTCACCCCGTTTGTTCAGTGCGCTCACAGGTCGGAGGGTGATCGTCGATCTTTTCGAAGATGAAATTCCCGATGAAATCGCCCATGTTGAATTAGCCAGAGAAGTTTCCCTCCTTCTTGTGGCTCCAGTCACCGCCAACATGATCGGCAAGTTTGCATCAGGTATAGCCGACGATTTTTTGTCGACGTTTCATCTGGCTGCCAAGTGCCCGATTCTTATCGCTCCAGCCATGAACGAGGCTATGTACCTTCATAAACAGACCCAATCAAATATAAAAAAGCTCAGAGAGATGGGGATCCGGTTTGTCGAGCCAGAAAAAGGATATCTAGCCTGTAAGGACGAGGGCTGGGGCAGGCTTGCTCCTGTCGAAAAAATTGTGAACATGAGCCTCCAACTCTTGCACAAAAGCCAATCTTTTGCGGGAAAGACATTTCTGATCACGGCTGGACCCACCAGGGAATACTCTGATCCTGTTCGGTATCTGTCCAATCCTTCCTCCGGCAAAATGGGATATGAGTTGGCCGGGGAGGCGTTACAACGAGGTGCCGAGGTGATTCTTGTCTCAGGGCCTACCCATATCCTTCCTCCGCCAGGCGCTCGTGTTAAATGGGTGCAAACGGCTGAGGAGATGGAACGAGAGGTCGGCCGTCATTTCCCAAAGGCGGATGTGCTTATTATGGCAGCCGCTGTTGCGGATTATAAGTTTTCGACCGTTTCCTCCCAGAAGATTAAAAAGCAGAAGAAGTCCCAAACAATCCATCTTGTCCAAACGCCGGATATCTTGCAGAAGTTCGGGAAAAAGAAAGGAAAAAGGATTTTGGTGGGATTTGCAGCAGAGACAGAAAGGATAAAAGAGAATGCCTTGAAAAAGGCCATCCAGAAAAACCTGGATATGATCGTGGCCAACGACATCACAAAAAAGGGATCAGGGTTCGGCTCCGATTATAACCAGGTCACTCTTGTGTTTCCCGATGGAAAGAGCATTCGCTCCAGCAAAAGGACAAAATCGGAAATAAGTGCGAAAATCATGGATGTGATCGAGGAGAAAATTGGCAAAGGATCCTGATAAACTCCTGAGTGAGGTGGAAGAAAAGCTAAAGTTCCTATCTCTTCTTGGTGTTGAGTTTGTCACACGAGAGTCTTCTGTTTTACTTTTGGAAGAAACCATCCTGAATTGTCAGAAGTGCCCTCTTGCGCAAACCCGGACTCACGCTGTACCCGGAGAGGGGAACCTGAACGCCGAACTCATGTTTATCGGAGAAGCCCCGGGTCGTGATGAGGACACGCAGGGAAGGCCGTTTGTCGGAAGGGCCGGACAACTGCTGACAAAGATAATCCGTGCCATGACATTTCAGAGGGATGAGGTGTACATCACAAACATAGTCAAATGCCGTCCACCGGGCAACAGAAATCCCCAGGGAACAGAGATCGCAAGTTGCAAGGATTATCTCCTCGCTCAGATCGAGCTGATTAATCCGAAAGTCATCGTAACTTTGGGGAAAGTGGCAGCCGATTTTTTCATCCGGAGTTCTCTCGGAATGACGGCTTTAAGAGGTGATTTTCATGACTTCGATAACATCAAAGTGATGCCCACTTTTCACCCTTCTTATCTCATCAGAAACGAAGGCAATAAAAATCTCAAAAAAATGGTCTGGGAAGATATGAAAAAGGTGATGGCCTTCCTGGGCAAAAAATGAGTCTATATGCGGAAGTCGTATTAGGCCTTCCCCTGACAAAAACCTTCACCTACGTGATTCCGGAGACGAGCAAAGCTCTGGCTCAGATTGGATCTAGGGTTTTGGTTCCCTTCCATCGGAGGGAAATAACAGGATTTGTAGTCGGGCTTAAATCCCGAAAAAAAAGGGAGGATTACGAGCTGAAGGACATCCGGGAAGTCCTGGATGAAAAGCCTGTTTTTACCGGCGAATTTCTTTCCTTTACGCAGAAATTCAGCGCCGCATCTTTTTGCTCTTGGGGAGAGATGCTTCAAGCGGCGCTTCCTCCTTCCTATGTCCCTAAAAGTCGGGTAAAAATGTCTCTTTCCGAAGAAGGGGAAAAAGTCCTCCAGAGCAAGTCGCTTGCTGAGGTGGAAACAGAGATTCTGGAACTCCTTCGAAACCGGGCTTACACACGGACATTCATCAAAAGAAAAATCAAGCAAAAAAATCTATCATCAATCCTTGCCCGGTTAGAAAGAAAGGGACTGATCCTAGCGCAGAGCGATTTGAAAAAAATTCACCGGCGCGTAGAGAACGAGGCTGATTTGACTCCCGTGCAGCTGGAGATGGATTTTTCTTTGGATGAGGAATCCTTCAGGGCTTCCAGTATTATTTCTGAATCCCTGGGAAAAAAAATGTTTTTGCCTTTTTACCTCCACGCCTCTAAACAAAAAAGGGAAGCCATATACTTTGATTTAATCAAAAAAATTCTGAATATTCGGAAGAAGATCCTGTTTCTCGTTCCTGAGATTAGGCTGACGGAATCTCTTCAAGAAAAATTTACAAAAAAACTGGGAGAAAACGTGGCGCTTTTTCACAGCCAATTGACTGCGAAGCAGAGAGAAAGCGAGTGGGAACGGATCAAGACAAGCCGAGCGGATGTTGTGGTGGGACCCCGTTCAGCCATTTTATCGCCTTTGAGCAATATCGGTTTGATCATACTGGATGATGAGCACGATGACTCCTATCTGCAAACAGAGAATCCCTCGTATGATGCCCGAAAAGGGGCTTTGCTGCGAGCGAAACAGTCCTCCGCCCTTTTGATCTCCGGTTCTTCGATCCCATCGGTGGAGGCCTATTACCTGGCGAAAAGGCAAGGTTATTTGGTTGAGATAAAGGAAAAATCACCAGACAGAAAGGTTGAAATCTTGAGGGTTAGATCCAGAAAATGTGTTGTGGAAGATAAATTGATCCGAGAGATAGGCCAAAAACTATCCGGTAAAAATCCCGACCCTATCATCGTTTTCTTCAACCGCAGGGGATACGCCTCATTCATGATCTGTCCGCGCTGCCGGCATATCCCCCGCTGCGAACGCTGCGATGTAACCATGAGTTTTCACAAGAAAAAGGGAAAACTCTTGTGTCATTACTGTGGGTTTTCATCGCCCAAAATAAACACATGTCCCGAGTGCGGGGGGGAACTTGTGTTTGGCAAAAGTTTTGGCATTGAGGTCGTTGAGGAAGAATTGAAAAAAAGATTCCCGGGCAAACACATCGTGTGTTTTGATTCAGATTTGGTGCGCACAAGGAAAGATCAGGAAAAAATTCTCTCTCGATTTGCCGAAAAAAAAATCGACATACTTCTCGGGACGCAGTTTTTGGCCCACCAAGGAAATCTTGCTCCGGTTTCAACGGTTGTTATTCTTTATCCGGAGATTTTCCTGACACTGCCAGATTTCAGAGCGAGTCAAAAAACCTTTCAAACCGTAAACCAGATGATAAAATTTCTTGCCAAAGAGGGAGATCCCCAACTTTTTATCCAAACAACCAATCCGGACCACTACAGCATACGGCACGCCGCTTTTGACGATTATAGTAGTTTTTATGATCAGGAAATTAAATACCGACGATTGATGAATTACCCTCCGTTTTCCCGTTTGGCCGAGGTCCTTTTGACCGGAGAGAATCTGAGGGCTCTGGCACGGGAATCCAGAAAGATTTTTTCATGCGTGAAAAATCAAGACTCTCAGATCGAGACTTGGGGACCGGCATTGGCGCCTGTATCTAGGATAAGAGGGAAATTCAGGATTCAGGTTGTTTTGAAGTCCAAAAAAAAGAGGGCCCTCGATCGGGCCCTACAAAAGTCTTTAGAACTTGCGAAATCGAGAAAAACCGTCTTTATTTATGGTTGACGGTTATCCCTTTTTAGCTTCCTTGTTTCAGCCGGATTCTGAATTCTGAATGCAAGTAATAATCATCGGTTTCCTCGTATCCACCGAATTCCTCCCACCAGGTTTCCGGTTGGACAGTGATGTTTACCCAATCTTCAGCTTTTGTCATTTGGCCACCCGTAGGGCCTTGATAGATCATGGTTGCATAACCGTTTGCATCGGTCTCTTTGAATGTCTTTGTCTCGCCATCACTGAAATTGCCCAAACCACTCGTGATTTCAAAGAATATCTTTCTTCCGACAATAGGCGTCCCGTCTGGAATGGCATAGAATACCGAGATGGTGGATTCGGGTTTTGTGTTGGAACACCACAAAACATTGGGATCGACCTTGACAGTGAAGATAAGATCCTTGAAATCACGAACAACATAAACGGGAGCCCATTCTGCAATATTCTCTGCGCCGTCCCAGGCTATGTTTGCAGTGATGTACAAGTATCTGTTGCTTTCGATCTCGGCAGCCTTCGGCCCATAGTACGTAACAGTGACCGTTCCATTTCCGTCTGTTACTTTTGATGCCACAGCTTGATGGCCCTCAAAATATCCAATGTTATCATAGGATCTGCTTCCATTAGCATCTTTAACTTCGAAATATACGGTTTTTCCTGACAGCGGTGTCCCATCATATTTCATTAAGCGGGCTGTTACCGTCGTCGAATCCCTAGCCGTGCTTCCAGCAAAAATGACATTAGAACTGGCAGAAACCTTAAGAGATATCGCATATCCTGCCGGGCCTAGCGGAGAAGGCTCGTCTACCTTTTTCTTCACACAGGAGGTAAACAGGACAAGACTCAGCGCTACGAGCATAAAAACTGCAAATTTAATGGTTGATCTCATTAGTTGCCTCCTTATCCTTCGGCGTCTTCATCGGTGATATAGTTCGCAAAGAAAATGGTCAGATACCCTGTTGCCTTGACCTTATTGCCGGGCGTGTCGTGTCCGTAAAAATCGATCCGCGCTGTGACTTTGAGTTCCCCTTCTCCTCGGCCTGCTGTCAGGTTGAGCAGCGGAGGTTCGAGCTTTGATACGGCCCTAACGACAACAAAAACGACCTCTGTTGGTGAACCAATCTGAACTCTAGCAGAAAACGAGCCGTCAAACGAGTAAGGAACGTCGACGCCTTCCTGGCTTTTTCCATCCGAACGGCTGTAGGTTACGACATAGTGGGTGATAAATATGTCGGAGTAATAGGATGTGCCGAGCCAAGGTTCGGGGTTGAGAGACTCGGCAGTGAACGTAACCTTGGCAGCATCAGCGGCAACAATCGCAGCTCCTGTATCTGGGTTGATCGTGACAACGTCAGATTGGAGAAAATCGACTTCATTATCTTCGATGTCTGTCCCTGTCATCCTGACAACGAAAAGGATGCTATCTGACCTGGTATCATCCTCGATCGGATTACAGGAGAACAGAAGGAAAATAGCCGGAATGACAACCAATATTTTTAGCCAATTTTTCATTTTTCTCATTTTTCCCTCTTATCTGAGAATTCTGGGAGTTACAAAAATAAGCAACTCTCTGCTTTGTTTGTTGCGTGCAAACGATTTGAATAGGTTTCCTATTATCGGAATTTTATGGAAGAATGGAACCCTATCTCGTGTTATCGAGTCCTCTGTCCGGTAGATGCCTCCGATCACCGTCGTACCGCCATCCGGGATCATGACTGTCGTTGTTGCACTCTGGGTGATTATCGGAGGTATGCCGTTGACCAGATTGGCAAAGTCAGCTGCGTTGTTCTGGAGTTCTAGCTGCATGATAATCGTGCCCTCTGCTGTAATCTGAGGGGTTGCTCTCAACTCAAGAGCTGCATTCATATACCGTGTTGTGACTGTGAAGTTGGCGACAGTTTGGACCGGGATTTGTCTTCCCTGTATGATGTGGGCCTGTTGGTTATTCTGTGTCGTAACAGATGGACTTGAGATGATTCGGCCCTGTCCTGAACTCTCAAGAGCAGATATGGCCATATCTATCCTGAAAGTATCCAGAACGTTGGCGAATGATACACCCACGGCGGTCGTAAACGCGGGAGCCGGGAGATTAATGGCGTACCCGCCTAATGGGCCTCCGATTCCTTTGGTCACGATACCTTGTGGGATCATGGCGCCGTCGATCAGTATTTTATTCGGAAACTCCAGAGAAGTTTGATTGCCATAAAAAGGATCGGAGATACCTCTGGCTCCCCACTGTACCCCAAGATTGCGGATAAATGTGCTTGTCGCTTCCACGATTCGGGCTTCGATGGCCACTTGAGGAGTGGGAGTATCAAACACGTCGAGAAGTCTTTCGATCAGCTGGATCCTGTCGCTGACGTCGGTTATGACCATGGTGTTTGTCCGATCATCCACGATGATTTCGCCTCTTTCCGAAATTTTGCTCTGCAGAAGTCCTTCGACATCTGAAGCTTTTGAGTAAGAGAGAGTGTACGATTTGGTCACTATCGGCCCTGCCAGTTCTTTGCTTTCTTCGAGCTCTTGCTCTTCTTGCCTCTCGCGTGTGAGTGTTTGGACAGGCGCGATCCTGAGAATATTGCCCTCCAGAATTCTGCCCATTTTGTTCTGCCTGAGGATAAGATCTAGTGCCTGATCCCAGGGAACATCGATGAGATTACAGGAGACAACTCCTCTTACTTCGGGATCATGTGCGACGTTCAGACCGGCAAACTCACCAAGGTAATTGACGACATCCCTTAGATCTGCATCTTTAAATCTTAAGGTAATAACATCTCCATGGTATTTTTGTTCTATTTGAGAAATGGTTTGCGGTTCGAATTGTTGGGCCTCTTCTTGGGGAAATGAAGACCCGTTTTTTTCTGGACGAAGCGTTTTCGGCATTTCGATTTTTTCTTCGGTTATCACAGGCTTTGGCGGGGATGTTTTTTTGCCAGAAGGATTGACCTTTTTTTCCTCGGTTTTTGGTTTGGGCAGCTCTGGACTGACCTCTTTTTTTGGTTCAATTTTTTCTTCCACGGGAGGCGAAAGTTTTTTCTCTGCCTTCGGGGTGACGGCAGGTTTGGAAACCGCAGGTGACACCGGTGTCAATCTTTCTTTATAAAAGGATATTGTCAGGTTGTTGTTTGCGGTATCTATGGAGTAAAACGTGGGTTCTGTGAGATCGAAGACCATTCTTGTGATGGTGTGCGGATTGGAGATTTGGAACTGAGCCGCTCTCACCTTTTTAACACCAAGCTGGTTGATAGCATGAACGGATTGCGATGAGGAAAAGTTTGTGTTGTACAGGTCGACAACAAGCCGGAGAGGTTTATCTAAAACAAAAACATTGGAAACGGCTTCATGACTGAGTGCCGCCCTGACATCCACTCTATCCTTTTTGTCGGCGACGCTGATATTTGTCAGGTATCCTACTTGGCCTGATGCTTTTTCCAGTTTCGATTTTACATCTGGATCGAACGCATATTTTCCAGGAGTTTTCTGGATCTGGTTCAGCTCGATGATGGTGTTATTATTCTCGGTTTTTATCTGATAAGGAACACGTTCTTTCATGTCGACTTGGAAACGGAATTTGTCGGCGTCGATTCTCTGTACCTTCATATTTTGGATTAACGGGGTTGTGTGGGGCGCTATTTTCGGTGTGACGCTTGTAGATACATTGTCGAAATCGACAAAAATAGTGGCAGGACGATCAGGTGCATAGCTCGAGCCGACAAGAGTTAGAGGAGAATTGGATTCGAGAATGATCCTCGTGTTTGGCTGCCCAGGTGTGACAAAAATGTTACTTATATTGCCCAAGGGTTCTTTGTTGCTTGCAAATCCACTGACCAAGGTGAGGGCACATATGATGACCAGGATTTGCAAATATTTTTTCGTTTTCATGTTATAGCTCCTCTAGCTTGATTTCTTTTACGATATCTTTTGGATTTGTTAATGGGATGCCCCTTTGTTTCGTTTGTCGGAAAATGACTTGTGAATCATTGACATTCAGGACAAACCCATCGAGGAAATTATCCCCGGTTTTGATGTAGTAAGGAAATCCTTGTGCATCATTGATAATTGCTGTCAATTTTCCTCTATGCTTAGCAATTCCAATAAGAACAGCATCCTCGATGGCCAACTGTTGGAGCCCTCTGGTTTTGCCCTTTTCCTTTAGGTCTTGTCCAGCGAGCAGATCTCTGAATGGATCTCTTCTTCCTTCGGGATTATACGTGGGTCCTCGAGGTTTGATTTGAATCCGTGTATCAAGCTGTGTGCCCTGATCGACATCCTGAGCAGAAACAGGGTAAGTACCAAGACAAATGACGCCCGCCACAAGCAATAAAACTATTCTTTTTTTCATCTCAGTTCCCCTCATTCTGTTGATTTTCTGTTTCTTCTGTCTTTGCTTCTTCCCGGTAAATGTATGTTTTCACATTCCACTCTGCAGAAATGGTCGAGGCATCTGACTGGTTTTGCAAGGCTTTAATGGAAAAATCTTCGATACTAAACAGGCGCTGAAAAGAGTTCAACCTGTCGAAAAATATGGCGAGATTGTGATAATCCCCTGTAACAGCGACAGATATGGGCTGTTCTGTGTAGAACTCCTTGATGATCTCTGGATTTTGGATAAATTTGGTGATGTTCAAACGGGTGTCATAGGCGAGCTGTTGCATTTGCTTCAGAATGTTGCTTATCTCTTCTTTCTGAGGGATGATAGCCTCGAGCTTGCTGAGCGTGATTTTCATCTGTTCAAGCTCGGCTTCGATCTTATCCAGTTCTTCTTTTTTTTGCCTGAGATGGGCCACTTCTTTTTCTACTTCTATCCTTTCGTTTCTGATGTTTTGAAATTCCTCATCCTTGGGCTTATAGTAAACAAAATAGAAAAGACCCAGAATGATAATGGCTATGAGGACATATGCGAACCAAGGCCAATCTCTCATTTTTGTTCCCCTTGTTTGGCTTCTTCTGATGAATCTATGGTCAAAGGCAAGTCGTATATTGCCGTGAGAGAAAACTCTAGATACGGGCTGCTTGATTCTTGAGTTTTTTGAGTGATGGATTCGATTTTCACATTGCTCAGATATGGGCTGTTTTCCAGATTATAGACGTAGTCTGCGATAAGGTTGTTGGAAAGAGCCCTCCCTTTAATGGTGATTTCTTGTGCTTCGTAGCTCGTTTCGGTTAGCCAAACCCAGCCTGGTATGTTATTGCTCAGTTCATCCATCGTCCTAACGGCAATCTCTTGGCGAGCCTTCAGATGATTGATCAGATTGATCTTTCTCGCAAGGATGCTTTTCTGTTCTTCCAATTTCTCTAGAGCAACCAAAACGTACTGGAACTGTTTCTTTTCTTCTTGAGCTACGCTTAGGAGATCTCTTTGGGTTTTGATGGCTTTATCCTGAAAAAAATAGAGGGCTGCGACAGTACCGATAGCAAGGAGTATGAGTAGGCTAGCGATCGGGGTTCTTCTTTTCTCCTTAATTTCTGGAGCTAGCCCAAAAGATTCCTCTCTTATCTCTTTTTTTTCGGGTTTTAGTAGGTTTATTCTAATCATTGTTTACTTTTCCAACTTTCTTGTGGCGAGTCCTGTGGCCACTCCAAAAAGGGCGGCCATCTCTTCAAAATAGATGGAGTCGAATTTTTTCTCGTCGTAATAAATTCGTCGGAAGGGATTGAAGAGTTCTGTGCGTATGTTAAATTTCTGCTCAAATTTAGCGGCAAGATCTTTAAGTTTGGACAGACCTCCGCTAAGAAAAATGGCCTCGATTTTTCTCTCGGCCTTTTCACCAGCTTCGTAGAAGGAAAACGTCTTTTCAATTTCTTCAAGGATGTTCTGAATATTCAGGTTCAGGATTGCTTCGTATCTTTCGGGTTCTACGTTTTTTACTGGGAGACCTTTGAGCAGCTTTTCCGCATCGTCAAAGCTGATCCCTAGATCCTTACTGATATTTTCTGTGAAGAAGGATCCTCCCAGCGAAAGGTCACGAAAGAGTTGGGGGACGTTTTTTTCGATGATGATAACATTAGTGATGTTCGCTCCGAGGTTGATGATGGCTACTGTTTTTTCTTTGCTGAGTTCCGGATAGTTCACATCCAGTGCATTTTGTAAGGCAAACACATCGACTTCGATTGCTTCGAGATTCTTGCGTGCTTGATTGACGACGTTGCTGTAGTTGGCGATTTTATCCTTTTTCGCCGCCACAAGAAGTATATCGAGATTTTTGTCCTCTGAGTACTCAGAGGATTTTAAAATGGCGTAATCGACGTTTGTTTCCTCATAAGGGTAAGGAATGTTGTGTTTGGCTTCCCAGATGATGGATTCGGCCAGTTCTTCTGTGTCCATGGAGGGCAGGGAAATCTTTTTGATAATGACGGAATTCCCCGACACAGAGATCACGACATTCTTGTTGGTGATCTTGTTTTCGTCGAAAATCATCCTGATGGTCTCCACAACGGCAGCCGAGTCGATAATCGTTCCTTCGACAATGGCATCGTGGGGAAGAAGCTCGTATCCGATTTTTTTCACTTCATAGAGTTCTTCTGTGCCTTTTTTCTTTGCTTTGAGCTCGACTGCTTTAATGGAGTAGGAACCGATGTCCAATCCGATTAAATCTTTTTCTCGACCGAATCCCAACATTTTTTTTTCCTTTTATATTGAATTTGTTTTTGGGGTTGTCTTGTACTTTTCTCGCAATTTATCCTCGACTTCCCCAGGAACGAGGCCCTCGAGACATCCTCCCAACATGCTGACCTCTTTAACGAGCCTAGAGCTTAGGAAGGAATAATTGAGACTGGGCATCATAAATAATGTTTCGATTTCCGGATCTAGTTTTCTGTTCATAAGTGCCATCTGAAATTCGTACTCAAAGTCAGAGATCGCTCTTAAGCCTCTAATGATCATTTTAGACTCATTTGTGTTCGCAAAATCAACCAGAAGTCCGTGAAAGGATCTTACTTCGACGTTTTCATTCTCTGCAAATATCTCCTGGATCATTGCCACCCTTTCTTTAGTCGAAAACAGAGACTTCTTTTTGGGATTTTCAAGGACAGAAACCAATATCTGGTCGAAAATCTCAAGCCCCCTCCGGATAATATCGACGTGTCCATTGGTGATCGGATCGAACGAACCAGGATACACTGCCTTTTTAATCATGCGCACACAATGGACTCTTTCACCTGGGTTGTTTAACTTAGTATCAAAAATATTTTGCTTTGTCAATTAAATCTCGTCCGAATCTGTATATTTTCTCCAATTCTGTATAAGCAAATACCTCGTTATTCCTTTTCATCTATTTTATTCAATTCATTTTTTTCGTCAATCACCGAAAAAGATGATATTCAGGGGGATATTTTTTATGATTTTCTCACCTCTAAGGGTTAGGACGCTTGAGGGCTCTTTTTTGTCCCATAATCCCAGAAATCTGTTTTTCAACAGCCATCTCCGACAACCCACAGCAATGCTTTATACATACTCGGAACCCAGTTCTGCCGGATTCCCTCGAAGGACGACTCGTGAAGGCTAGATCCTCAATGTCACTGTGGACATGCCTGATGTTTTTTTTCATTGGAGTTTGCACACACAAAATGGAAGAAAAACAACAATAATTTTATTGGCGAAAAAGACATCTGGTGAATTTCTATGGTTAATCGTTTATAATAAATGTGCAGAGATTAGCTGACAAAAGCATGACGAGGGAAAAAATGAAGGCCCCAAATTTATTATCCGTTCTCGTTTCTCTCCTTATCCCGTTTATCTTCCTTTTTTCGCAAGACACCCAGGATGATACCTATGCTCGAGCGAGAAAATATATGGTGGTAAATCAACTTGCCGCTCGGGACATCACGGATGGCAAAGTTTTGGAAGTGATGAATAAGGTTCCGCGTCATATGTTTGTCAAGCCCAATTACCGAAGCTTGGCTTATGCGGATCGCCCCTTGCCAATAGATGAAGGACAGACCATTTCCCAGCCGTACATCGTGGCTTTGATGACCCAACATCTGTGTTTGAAGCCGGGAGACAAGGTATTGGAAATCGGTACAGGGTCAGGTTATCAAGCTGCGGTGTTAACTTATTTCACCGATGAGGTCTATTCCATCGAGATCCGGGAGAACTTGGCCAAGAAGGCGTCGGAAACGCTAAGGCGATTGAACTACAATCAAGTCCAGGTCAAATGGACCGATGGTTATTTTGGCTGGGAAAAGTTTGCTCCGTTTGATGCGATAATCGTGACTTGTGCTGCCAACCATATCCCTCCTCCGCTTTTGGAGCAACTCAAGGAAGGTGGAAGATTGATTATTCCCGTAGGGAGTACCTTATACTACCAAACCCTAACTCTTATAACCAAAATAAACGGCAAACCCAACGTCCAGCATATTTCAGGCGTCACGTTTGTTCCTATGACTGGCAAAGCCCAGGAAAAAAGGCGCGATCAGATAGCCGATAGCTGCCAGCATTAAAACGCAATTGTATCCTCCCCAAAAAGCGATCATTAAGGCTGCTATGGAATTCACGACGGAGGAGAAGGCATTTGTCGCCCATGCCCAAGGGATTATTCGCCTCTCTGTTTGTTCCAACAATCGAATTCCGGTCGGGAAAGGGAATCCCATCATAAAACCTAAGGGGAAAATCAGGGCAAAAGAGAAAAACATCTTTGGCAACAGCTCTGATCCGATGAACATCTTAAAAAACAACGGGGATGCCAAACTATAAATCAGGATTAAAACGCCTGAGAACAGAAGGGAAAAGATGACATTCCTTTTGGGATTTTGTCCGAGGATTTTTTTCGACAGAAGGCTACCGATCCCAGAGGAAAAAAGCAGAGCAAAAATAGTGAGCGCTATGGAATACAGGGGGTGTCCGAGAAACAGGATGAATTTTTGTATCAGGGTAATCTCGACGAACATGAAACTCATCCCGATCAAGCCGAAATACAGGAAAATTTTTCGTAATTCGGGATTCTTGATGCAGATTCTGTTCCGTTGGAGAAGAACCGGAAGGAGGATCAGGACAAAAGCCACCCCTATGGCTTGAATAAAAAGAAGAGGGACGAGAAATTCTCCTTGTAAAAATGGCAGCCATTTTTGACCCAGTGTGGTGAATGTGGCTTTGATTTTGCTCAGTTTGAAAAAGTTCGCGAAAAACGGGCGGTTATCCGTGACCGGTTTCACTCGGAAAAGATATTCTTCGTAGAATCTTCTGGAATCGTTGGATGACAGAAGCTGGCGTGTTATGTTGTAGTATAGCGGCTCCTCATAACGATTATGGATGTTGGCTTCTTCGGGTTTAATGCCTGGATAATACACAAGATCAAAAAGACATTTTTCACAGAATTCTTTGAGAGCTTGTATTTCTGGTGCTGTGTACGGACTTTTTTTGACAAAAAAGCTGATGGTCCCCCAGCTTCTAAGGACAATGAGATGCTGCTCGGGAAAATCGGTTATTTTGCTCAGGGTTTCTATCCATGTGGCCAGGAGCCGGATTTCTTTACGAGGTGGAGGAAGAAGATACAGGGTCATACTGGCTATCCCATCATCGGATAGCCGGCTTATCGCATCCTGGAATGACTCTTGCGTGTACAGGTAATTCTCCCCAATGCCGAGCTGGCCTGTTCCAGCAGATCCGAAAACATCAGTAAGTGAAAAAACGACAAGATCAAAATATTCCTTTTCTTTTATCAAGGCTGATCGACTGTTAGAGGATACAGTGTGAACGCTTTTCCTCTGGTAGATCTGGCCTGAAAAATCCGCAAGATCCCGATCGAGGATGTTATTGATTAAAGGATTGTTCTCGATGACCTTGACTCGTGAGGATTCGTAATGGAGGGCAGCCAAGATGTCTAGTCCGCCTTTGGGTTCGAGGACGAGAACACGAGGCCGATCCAGAACATAATACGGAAGGGAAGAGGGAAGATAGGATAGGAATAAGAAGGAAGGATCATCGGGTTCTTCCATATGCGTGATGGCGTTGAGTTCTCCCCCGTCAACCAACAGGCCGAGTTGGTTGGGAAGACTTTGACTGTACATGAGACTCAAACCCGGGGCATACCTCACGGCAGGAGAATCGATGATATCCACTCGTGAAATGGCGTTCCATTTGGTGAAAAGCTGTCTGGCGCCTGGATACCGCAGGGAAACGGGCATGGCCTTAAAATCAGAAATGTGGAAGGCGAGCCAGGATGGCCCTGCGGCAAAAAGACCGATTCCCACTGCCAGCAGCAGATAGATCAAGAGTTTGAATCCCAGTGGCTTTTTCGGGCTGAAAAGCCAAGCCGCAATTAAGGCTAATATGGCGAGAATAGGGAAGACGCCCTTATCGCCCTTGGGAAGAAAGATAAAAATAGCAAAAAAGGTGCCCGTCCCCGCTCCGAGCAGATCGAAAAAATATAGGGTGTTGACCATGCTTGCAGCTCTGGTGATCGCAAAGGAAAGGATGATTCCTGCAAAAAAGAAAGGGATGCTCAATACGACATAGTAGAGAAATATGAGGAAGATTTGTGTGGTGTCCCAAGACAGCTTGATGAAGTCGAACGGGACAGCATTACAGATAAGGAAGCTTGCAAAAATGGTCAAGGAGAACAGAATAGCCGAGGATGACAGGAATTTTTCCTCATCTGCATCGAACAATTTATGGAAAAGAGATAAAAAAGAACCAGCCGACCCGTAGCCGAGAAAAGCGATACTGATCACAAGAAAAGCAAAGTGGTATTGCTGCGAAACAGAAAAAAATCGGGTGAGAGATATCTGAAGGCAAAGTGTTGTTGTGGATGTAAAAAAGATTCCGGCCAAAAAACGGATTTTCATTTCTGGATAATCAAGACAAAATTCCAATCTTAAATATATAATAGGAAGCGGAAAAGTTCAAACTTTGCTGCTGAGCGCTTAAGGTTGCTTTTGCTCTAGTCTTATGCTAACTTTACAAACAAATAGAATGATAAAATTCGGCACTTCTGGATGGCGAGCCGTGATGGGGGAAGAGTTCACTTTCCAGAATGTGCGACTTGTCGTTCAAGCGATCGCCAACTATCTTAAGAAAAAATACCCAGGGCAGAAGGTTTCGGTCGTTGTCAATTATGACACCCGTTTTCTCTCCGAACGGTTTGCCTTTGAGGCCGCAAAAATCCTATCCCATAACATGATTCATGTCTATCTCTCTGATAGGGACGGACCATCCCAGGCCCAGGCATTTCAGGTAATCAAGAGGAAAGCGCATGCGGGAATCAATTTTACGGCCTCTTTCAATCCCCCTGAATACAATGGTCTGAAGTTCAACACGGAAACAGGAGCCCCTGCTCTTCCGGAAGTGACGGAGATGATCGAAGAAGAGCTAAAATTCCTCAAGTCGGATTACTCCTTTTGTCCCCTTTATCCCAATGAGGAATATATCGAAAAAATCGATCTCCAGCACGATTATCTTTCATTTATCCAGGACAAAATAGATTTTGAACTTATCCGGAAATCTAAGATTAGGGTGGCTGTGGACCCGCTTTACGGTACGAGTCGAGAATATCTGGATGAGATATTGGAGGAAAATCATATCCCTGTGGAGGAAATCCATGGGTATATCGATCCCTATTTTGGCGGGATCTCTCCCTCTTGTACTGAAGAAAACATGAAAGAGCTCAAGGCCTTTGTGAGAGAAAAAAAATGCCAGATAGGAATCGCTACCGATGCGGACGGAGACCGGTTCGGGATTTTGGATGAAAAAGGAAATTTTGTCATACAAAACTTGATCGTTTCTCTTGTCTTGGATTATCTAGTGTCGAAAAAAATGTGGAAGGGAGGTGTAGCCCGTTCTGTGGCCACGACACATCTCGTGGACCGGATAGCGAGAAAATACGATCTTCCTCTTTTCAGGATGCCTGTGGGATTCAAATACATTGCCGACCTCTTTCTGAAAAACAAGATCATATTCGGAGCTGAAGAAAGCGCTTGTATGGCTATCAAAGATCATCTCCCAGAAAAAGATGGCATTTTTGCTGGTCTCCTGGTTGTAGAGATGATGGCTGCCTTGGGGAAAAACTTGACAGAGTTGATAGCGGATTTATTCTCCAAGTACGGGAAGAGAGTAGGACATCAGAAAAATATTCCCCTCGATTCAGAGAGGGAGAAAAAGCTTGCAAAATTGAAACAAGATCCTCCTGCAAAGCTTGGAACAAGAAAAGTCCTAAGCTCCAAAAATATCGATGGAATCACATTGAATTTATCCGAGGATGATTGGGTTCTCCTCCGGCCATCGGGCACCGAACCTCTTATCCGCTGTTATGCCGAAGCGGGCTCGCAAAAAGAGGTCAGGATCATGATGAGGAATAGCCTGGATTTATTGAGCTGAAATGAAAAAAGATAAGAGCTCCTCTTCTTTCAAGAAAAAAGTCATCATCGGGGGAGTGGTTTTTCTTCTGTTTGTTTTGACGGTGGCCTCATTTTTTGGCAAAAGGGGATTGATGGAGATTTACCGAACCCGACGCAAGCAAGAGGTTCTCCTTCAAAAAATTAAGCAACTTGAGGAAAGAAAGGTAAAGCTGGAAAGAGATGTCGAGGAACTCGAGAAGAATCCGAAAGCAGTCGAGAAAAAAGCCCGAGAAAAGCTTGGGCTTGTGAAGGAAGGCGAGATCGTCATTATCGATAAAAAAAACCGCTGATCTGAATTTCCATTCCCGTTACCCTTGCTCTCCTTGTGATTCTCTTTTCCTTAAAAAGAAAAATGGAAGATTTGCTGAAAGATCTGAATCCTGAGCAGAGAAAGGCTGTCACTCATGGAAGGGGTCCCCTGATCATCATAGCAGGGGCAGGTACCGGAAAAACGAAAGTTATCACCCATCGCATTTCATCCCTCATTTCATCCAAGATGGCCAAGCCAGAAGAGATCCTAGCGGTAACGTTCACGGAAAAGGCTGCGAACGAGATGGAAGAAAGGGTAGATCTTCTGATTCCCTACAGCTATTCCTTCGTTGATATCAGCACCTTCAATTCTTTTGGGGAACAGATTTTGAGGGATTATGGAATCGAAATCGGATATTCACCGGATTTCAAATTGTTGGATGATGTCGAACAGGCCATTTTTTTTCGAGAACATCTGTTCCAGTTTAGGCTAGATTATTATCGTCCCTTGAGCTCCCCCACACGGTATATCCAGGATATTTTGTTGGCGATCAAACGATTGAAACAAGAAGATGTCAAACCACAGGAGTATTTGGAATACGCTAACAAACTGGAAAAAGACGCGTTCGATGAAGTGACTAAGGAGACGGCGTTTAAACATAAAGAAATGGCCAGGGTTTTCAAGAATTATCAGGATCACCTCGAGGCAGATGGAAAGATTGACTTCGAAGACCAAGTGACCCTGGTTGTCGAACTTTTCAGGAAAAGGCCGTCTGTCCTCCAAGTTTTTCAGGACAAATACCAGTTTATCCTTGTGGATGAGTTTCAAGATACAAACTACATCCAGTTTGAGCTGCTCAAGCTTCTTGCGGCCAAACACCGAAACCTGACGGTAGTCGGGGATGATGACCAAAGCATATTTCGGTTTAGGGGAGCTTCACTGGCCAATATTCATAACTTCCGCAAGATATACACCGACTATAAAAAGGTCGTGTTGAACAATAACTACCGGTCCACTCAACCCATCCTGGACTCGGCCTATAAGCTCATACAGCAAAACAATCCCTACCGGTTGGAAGTGCAAGAGGAGATCGATAAAACGTTGGAGTCCTCTCTCAAGGAAACGGGCAAAAGTATGCACATGCTGACGTTTGACACACTTTCTCATGAGGCAGACAGGGTAGCTGAATTGATAGATGAAAAGGTAAAGGAGGATTTCCGATGCAGTGATATGGCGATCCTTGTAAGACGGAACGCTGATGCGGACCCCTTTCTCCGTGCTCTGAACATGAAAGGGATTCCCTTCCGATTTTCGGGCAGTCGTGGCTTATACACCCAAGATGAAGTGAAAATTCTGGTAGCTTTCATAAAAGCATTAACAGATTTTGAAGACAGTAAAAGCCTGTTTTTTCTGGCTCTTTCTGATGTTTATAAGTTGGATCCGTACGATTTAACCCCGTTGACCAACTATGCCGATAAGAGAAATTTCCCGCTTCATCATGTTTTCAAGATGGTCTACGAAGGAAAGGATCCTGTTGCTATCAGCGCTTCATCGGAGAAAACAGTCAAGCGGATAGTCGAGGATATGCTGTATTTTATTCGTTATGCCAGGTCCCAAAATGCCGGCCATGTGGTGTATGCCTTTCTTGAAAAGTCAGGTTACCTCAAATCTCTTGTGGAGAAAGGAGCCCTTTCATCCGAGCTGAAGATCAAAAACATCCGCATCTTCTTCGATAAGATACGAAAATTTTCAGAACTGGTCGAAGATGATTCCATCTATTCCTTTGCCCGGCATCTGGATCTTCTCCAACAGGTTGGAGACAATCCGGCAACGGCAGAAGCGGAGCTGGAGGAGGATGCGGTGAATGTGCTGACATTCCACAAAGCCAAGGGGTTGGAATTTCCGATCGTCTTTATGGTCAGTCTAATCGCGGATCGTTTTCCCGGTCGCCATCGTAAAGAGAAGATTCCGGTACCGGACGATATTTTAAAAGAAGACCTTCCTGAAGGTGAAAAGTACTTTCAAGAGGAGAGACGGCTTTTTTATGTGGGAATGACTCGAGCCAAGAAGCTCCTGTACCTGACTTGGGCCAAGGATTATGGTTTCAAGCGTCTCAAAAAAGTCAGCCCATTCGTATTGGAAGCCCTGGATCTTCCCTCTTTGCCCGATGAAGTGCAAAAATCTTCTGCAATGGAAGAGATCCAAAGGTATGCTCCTTACACATCGAAGCCCCCTGTTTCTCCAAAGATTAGAGAAAAGGGAGTCCTGAGTCTGAGTTATTCTCAGGTCGATTCGTATCTCACGTGTCCGCTCCGTTACAGGTTTGGAACCATCATGCGGATACCTGTTCTTCCGCATCACAATCTCGTGTTCGGACGTGTTTGCCATAACACCATTCATTTTTACCTCAAAATGAAAATGCGAGGGAAATCAGTATCCGAGAAGGAGTTCATGAAGGCCTACGAGGAGCGCTGGGTCAATGAGGGATTTTTAAGCCGCGAACACGAGGAAATGAGAAAAAGAGCGGGTGAAGATGCGATGCACCTTTTTTACAGACGACAGGAGTCATCGAATCTTTTGCCTGAGTTTCTTGAAAAAAAATTCAGATTGCTTTGGGAAGGAGTCAAATTCACAGGCCGCTGGGATCGCGTGGATTATCAGCCGGAAGGGGGGGTGGTCATCGATTTCAAGGCATCGGCAGTCAAGGATCAGAAGGAGGCAGACAAAAGAACAAGAGATAGCCTCCAGATGGATATGTATGCTTTTGCCTTTGTCCGAACCCAGGAACTTCCGCTGTTGGAGACAAGGCTCCATTTTCTGGAATCTGATATCATCGGCCGCGCTGAGAAAGGAGAAAAAGAGTGCCAAAGGGCTGAGGAGAAGATAAGGCAGGCTGAACAGGGAATCCGGGATCAAAATTTCCAAGCCAAGCCCGATTGGCACAATTGCAGCCTGTGTGATTTCAGAACCATCTGCCCCGAATCTTACGCCTACTAATCTGCACTATTCATAAAAAATGCTCTTTTTTTTTGTTTTTTATTTTGTTTCTTATAATGAATATACCTGGATTATTAACGTGTCAAGATTGCTGCAGCGGCGAGGCAGTGGCCCATGATGCTGTAGTGAACTACTGCGAATGGGCTACAACGAAGTCGATGCGGTGAGATTGTCTCGTTAATAGTCCAGGTTATTGGGGAGAGAGCCAGAAGGGCATTATAGCCAAGATCCGTTCCTGTTCGAGGAGTTTGAAAGCAGCGATCATTTTTTCCAAACGAGGGCTAAGACTCAGATCTGTTTTTATCAACGGCTGTCCCAAAAACATGTCCAAAAATGAGGTCTTTTTTTTGGGCTGGACCACAAGTCTCACTTGTTCTCCAGTTGGAATCCCTGCCAGTTCCTTGGCCAATGCGATGGCTTTGGAGAGGCCTCCGATTTCATCCACCAATCCCAGATTTTTGGCCTGGCTTCCCGTCCAAACCCTGCCTTTTCCTATCTTGTCCACGTCTTCCTTGGACATCTTTCTGCCCTCGGCGACTTTGGTCAGGAACTGGTCGTAGGTCCACTTCATCTCTTCCTTTATGAGTTCCCTTTCTTCATCTGTCCATTTTCGGAATGTGGAAAAAATATCCGCTTTATCCCCGAAGGTCAGTCTTTCTGCGGATATTCCCAGTTTTTCGTAAAGCTTCTTCAGGTTCGGTTTGCCCCAAACGACGCCGATGGACCCTGTCCATGTCTGAGGTTGAGCGACGATCTTATGAGCGGACATGGCTACCCAGTACCCTCCAGAACCGGCCAAGTCCGACATGGAAATGACGATAGGTTTTTCTTTTTTTGTCAGGATGACCTCTCGCCATATCACATCCGATCCAACGGCCGAGCCCCCGGGACTGTCCACGCGAAAAACCACGGCTTCGATGGATTTGTCTCTCCGTGCACTCCTGAGCCAATGGGCCACTGTCGAACTGCCCATCATTTGATAAAACCCTTCCCCTGTGAGGATCTGGCCCATCCCATAGATTAGGGCGATTTTCCTACCCCGGTTCAATCCTAAAGAGGAGGGTTTGATCTTCGAATAACCCTGATGGCTTATCCTGGTATACTTTTTTCCGTCTGCCTGGAGAATATTCTGGAGTTCATCTTCGTAGAGCAGGTCATCGACCAAGCCGGCCTCTAGGGCTTTTGGGCCTTGGAATAAACCGTGATCGATCAGAGCTCTGACTTCCTCCTCACTCTTTCCTCTTGCCTCGGCGATTTTTTTGACATAGTGCGAGTAAATATCTCCGTACAGGGATTCCATCATTTCTCTGTGGGAAGCGGTAAATCCTTCTTCCGTGAACTCGTTCATGGCTGTTTTGTATTTTTCAATGTGTTCCACTTCGTATTCCACACCCAGTTTGTCCAATCCTTTTTTAAAGAAAGGAATGTAACCGCCGATCCCGTTCACAAACATCATGCCCGAGGGGTGCAAGATGATGCGGTCGCAGGCAGTGGCCAGGTAATATTCTTTGTCCGCATCCACGGTTTCCTCGAAGGTAGCATAAACTTTTTTCCCGGTCTTTCGAAAATCGAGAACAAGATCTCTGAGTTCATTGACCTTGGCCCAACCGCACTGCAAATATCCCATTCGCAGAACGATGGCTTGTATGCGCCTGTCTATTTTGGCCTTTTGGAAGTTGAACCAGATATCATGCATGGAGAGGGGAGAGCTCATACCAAAAAAGGTCATCAAGAAATCAGGGGAAGATTTTTCCTGTATATCTCCAGAGAGCTTTATTTCCAGGTAGGAATGGGATTTTACACTCGGAGGTTTTCCGAACTCAAAGTAGAAAAAAGAACCCAGTGCGACGATTATTAAAAAGAAGAAAATCAGGAATATGATCAGGACATATGTTCCTCTTTTCATTTTTCCTCCTGTTCCTGGATCATTCATAAAAACTGCAGATATACTCACTCATATCAAAATAAATATTTTCAAATCTATTTTAAATATACATCTGCAGTTTTTACCCTTCGGGCCAGCCAATCTCACTACGTCGACTTCGTTGTGGCCCATTCGCAGTATTTAAATACAGCTTCATAAGCCACAGCCTTGTCGCCGCAGCAATCTCGACCGGTGAATAATCCAGGTTATTTATTCTAGTAATAAACTATATCAGAAACAGTGATATCATTGGAATATATAAATACGAGAGTTGAGTTGCCTTAGTTTTGGGATTGGATTATTATTCTCTTTTAAACTTGGCTTTTCCAGGGCAAGAAAGGACGAACACATGGATGCTTTAAAGATAGAAAAAATATCCAAACGTTTCGGCGATTTTTATGCTGTCAAAAACTTCTCTCTGAAGATTCCCGAGGGCACCATTTACAGTTTGCTGGGACCGAACGGCGCGGGGAAAACGACGACTATCCGTATGGTCATGAATATCATCATCCCGGACGAAGGCTCCATTCAGGTGTTGACCGAAAAAATGGATGACAAGATGAAAAGCCGGGTCGGATACCTTCCTGAAGACCGCGGTCTTTATCCCAAAATGAGGGTGGGCGAACTCCTTCTTTTTTTTGCAGAGCTCAAAGGCATCCGGGGACAGGAGGCCCGCAATAGAATCGACCACTGGCTTGAGAGGTTTGATTTGGCTAACTGGAAATTCAAAAAAGTGGAAGAGCTTTCCCGGGGAATGCAGCAAAAAATACAGTTCATAGCCACCATGATCCACCAACCCGATCTGATCATTCTGGATGAACCTTTCAGTGGTCTGGACCCTGTGAACACGAAACTGTTGAAGGACATTATGCTGGAGATGAAAAACCAGGGAAGGACCATCATCTTCTCTACGCATCGGATGGAACAGGTGGAGATGATCTCGGACAACATATGCTTGATCAACAAAGCAGAGATGGTCCTGGAAGGAAAACTGAGCGATATCAAACAGCAATACGGGAAAAACACAGTGATATTGGATTATGATGGGGATGCCTCGTTCATCAGGACTCTTCCTGAAGTAGAGAAGATCGATGATTACGGAAAGTTCATGGAGATCAAGATGAAAGAACGATCCGATCCTCAGGACCTTCTGAATAAATCGGTAGGCAAGATCCGGATCAACAAGTTTGAAGTGCGGGAGCCGACATTAAACGCCATATTTATCGACAAAGTGGGAGAATCCAATGCGCAAGATAATATCGGTCATTAAGAGAGAATACATCCAGATCGTCCGGACTAAGGGTTTCATCATCGGGACCATACTGGGTCCTGTGTTGATGGCAGCTTTCATCGTGGTCCCGATTCTTGTTCAGTTTGTTTCTGTCGACAAGCAGGAAAAAATCGGAGTGGTGGACCTCAGCTGTGAAGTCTTCAAGGAACTGGACAAAAAGCTTGACCAGGAACTCAAAGACGGCAACCGGCGCTATATCCTCCAAGAGTTAAAGATAAAGGAAGATTTAGGCCAATTGCTGGAGGAGCTGAATAAGAAAGTGCTGGCGAAAGAACTCGCGGCCTACATATACATTCCAGAAAACATCTCCGAGGGTGGGATAGCTGAGTATGTATCCGAACACGTATCCGACTTCGATAAGCAGGGGAACATCGGTCAGGCACTGAGCAGCATCATCATCGAAAAAAGATTGCGAGGGGAGGGGCTCGACCCAGAGAAAATCGGCCAGTACATGAGGCCTGTCCGGTTGGATACAAAAAAGGTTACCACGAGGGGTGTGGAAAGAGACGCCGGGGGAACGTTCATGATCTCCTTTGTTCTTGTGCTCATCCTGTACATGACTGTCATCTTTTATGGCCAGATCATCCTGAGAGGGGTGATCGAGGAGAAAAGCTCCCGTGTGGTGGAGATCGTGCTTTCCTCCCTCAAACCCTTTCAGTTGATGGCCGGGAAAATCCTCGGCATTGCGGCTGTGGGATTCACACAATATGCGATATGGGCCCTTTTTGGGATTGCCGCGACCAAATACAGCGGGAATGTGGTTTCTCGGTTTTTCCCAGCGGCAGCGAACTTTCCGATACCGACCATCCCAGCTTATATATTCATCTATTTTATAGTATTCTTTATCTTGGGATATTTCCTGTATGGGACCATGTATGCCGGGATCGGTTCGCTGGTCAACAACGAAAAAGAAGCGCAGCACCTGGTTATGCCGGTGACCATGTTTTTAGTCGTCCCGATCATGCTCATGATGTTTGTGATCAAAAGTCCGGATAGCTCTGTTTCGGTTATTTTATCCCTTATCCCATTTTTTGCCCCGATCCTCATGCTTCTTCGTATATCCGTTCTGCTTCCTCCGTTTCCCCAGATTGCCGCTTCTATCGTGCTCCTGATCCTGACCACGATTTTGATGATTTGGATATCAGCCAAGATCTACAGGGTGGGAATCCTGATGTACGGCAAACGCCCTGGCTTTGCCGAGATCATCAAATGGATGCGGTACAGATAGGGGTAAACCTTTTAAAAAAATCCTTCGTAATACACTTTGAGAATTCCATGATGAGATATAGAATAATAACAACGGGAAAAGTCAGGTGTTGATTTGGCTCACCTTAAAGACCCTGTTTTTTTTGGTGATTCATCAGAGATAGCAAGAATGCACACCCAGAAGAAGAATCAGCAAGGCGAGATCAGTAGCCTTGTCGAAAGGGTTAAAAGCGGGGATAGAGAGTCTTTCATGACTTTGACTAGGCTTTACCAGAGAAAAGTTTTCCAGCTAGCCTACTCTTATTTTCGCAACAAAGAAGATGCGTTGGATATCGTGCAAGAAACCTTTTTAAGGTTTTACCAAAAAGCCCACATGTTCCAGAAGGGAAAAAATTTCCAAAATTGGCTTCTCCAGCTGGCCAAAAATATATGCATCGACTACTACAGGAAACACCATAAAAGGGACAACGAATTGAGGCGGGAGGAAAATATCGAAGAGGTGAACCAAACATCCCATGAATCCTCTCACCACGATCCATCCTCTGATCTCAAAGAAATATTTTCCCGCTGTTTGGTAAAACTGAGTGATAAACAACGGATGATCTTTGTCATGAAACACTACAATCATCTTCACTACAGCGAGATCGCGCAAATTTTGAATATAGCTTTGGGAACCGTTAAATCCCTTCATTTTAAAGCGGTTCGAAACCTTAGGACTCGGATGAGCCCGTATATGGGGAGAATGGGATGAAGGACTGTAAAAAAACAAACCGGAATTTGGTGGCTTTTTTATATGGTGAATTGAATGAATTCGATAAAAAACAGGTGGAAGCTCACCTAAAGACATGCCAGAAGTGCAAGGCAGAACTCCTGGAATTGAAAGTGGTCTATGAAACAGCAGATTCGCTGAACGCAGATATGGAGAAGGCTATCGAATCGGTGGATTGGGAAAACTTCCCTACACGAATTGCTGATGGAGTGTTTGACCAAAAACCGACCCGTGTGCGCCGGCCGCGTCGAGCTGGTTTGCGACCGTTCTTATTACAACCCAGGTTCCGTCTTGCTTATGCCGGACTTCTGTTGGGCATTATTGTGGGCGCTGTCGTCACCTTCCTGATTTTCAGGTCTTCCCCGCTCCAGGTTGGCGAAGACGGGAGAATTGTCGTTCCCCATGGTTTTTATGACAAGATGGAGTTAGAGATGGCCCGCCGTGAAACCATAGATTATCTCGACAGCAGCGAATACTTGCTCTTGGATTTTGTCCAGTCTTCCCCGGAAAAATCGGTCGAATTCTGGCAAAGCGATTATGCATCCCGAAGAGCTATCGAGTTGCTGTCGAAGAAAAAATACATCGACCAGCAGCTGGATAATATCAAGCTTGTCAAAGCTAAAGCCATCTGTGACCAAATCGAACTCCTTTTCTTCGAGTTGATGCAGATAAGTGATGAACTTTCCGTGGAGGAATTGAAAAAAATCCAGCGCCTTATACAGGAAAGACAACTTTTGTTGAAGATAAAACTGGTCAGGAAAGAACTGCAAAAAAGTGAGGTTTAAAATGAATAGATTGAAAAAAATGACCATATATTTGGGAATTTTTTGGGTAACCTCTTTTTTCTTCCCGGCGTATGCGCACAGTCAATCCGATGAGGAACTTTTCCAGGAAGCCAAGATCATGATTTTCGATAAGGACTGGGAAAATGCCCAGGAAAAACTGGAAGAACTCCTGGAAGACTATCCTGATAGTCCGTTGTATTCGCAGGCTCTGTTTTATTTGGGGCGAACACTCGAAAACCAGAAAGGGGAGGAGAAGGAAGCCATCGATGTTTTCAAAAAGTACATTTTGCGCAGTGACAGCAACGAGGTTTTGACCCAAGAGGCCGAAACCTCGATCATCAAACTCTCTTTTGTCCTGTATGAAAAGGGAAGGAAGTCCTATTTGAAAGAAATCAAAACCAGGCTGTATCGCCCCAACAGAATAGTCCGCTATTACGCGGCTATCCGACTGAGCTACGTGAAAGACAAAAGGGAAGCTGTAAAAGCCATCCCCGTCCTGAAGGAGATTTTGGAAGAAGGAGAGGACCAAGAGATCAAGGATATGGCCAAAATTGCCCTTCTTCGTATCGACCCGGACTATTTCCAGGATTATGAAGAAAACAAGGGTGAAAGAAGGTTGATGTTGATGAAATTCAGAGTCATCAATAAAAAGACACGAGCGGAAACATTTAGCCTCAGTATTCCCTGGGCCTTGGCCGATCTGGCTCTCGCCAATATTCCGGAAGATGCGAAGGCCGATCTAAGGAAAGAAGGATATGATCTGGATCGAATTCTCAAGGAGATTATTGAAGGGGGAAGGATTATCGAAATTGAAACCAAGGAAACCATTATCAAAATTTGGATTGATTGACAATAGGGAGGAAAAGATAAAAAAAATATCGCTGTTTATATTGGTTGTTTTTGTCTCTATTATTGTTCTTTCGAACTTTATCCTGGCTAAGGAAGACTTCGACCTTAAGGCCATAAAAAAGGCTGTCAAAAAAAATCCTCAGTACAAAAAGGGTAGGGAGGTGCAATGGTTCAAGCTCCTGATCATGGATGGTGACTGTAAAAAAGATAAACTCGAAATCACCCTTCCCCTGTCTTTGGTGGATCTGCTTTTTGAGTGCACCAAAGACAAAAAAATAAATATCGATTGCGGTGACTCTGATCTCGACCTCAGGAAGCTCTACAAAGAGATAAAAAGAAGGGGACCGAAATCTCTTATTGAAATCAGAGGCGAAGATGGTGTTTTGAAGATCTGGTTGGAGTAAGACAAGCAAACCAAAAAATCACCCCTAAATTCATCCCTAAAGGCGATTGATATTTTTTCTGTTGGACTCTATATTTTGGATACGATAAGTGCTGGCTATGGGCATTTCATAATCCCTCCTTTTGCTGATTCCCCCTTTGCAGCCAGCACTTCCCTTTTATCCTGGCCAACCCACCCCACATAATTGTTGTGGCGGAGGAGTGCCTCCTGGTGTGCAATTAATTCTAGGAGAAAAAAAATAGGTATCAGAATTTTTTGGGAAAAATTCAGGAGGGTTTTTCTTGGGAGAGGAACACATTCCTCTTCAACTCAGAAACAGTTTCATCCCGTTTCCCTTTGTTTTGGTGATTTTCGAGATATCCCCACAGTTTGGCGAAATATTCCTCTCCGTTTGTTCGAAAGGGTTCGTAGTATTCCACTCGCATGCCTCTGCTTTCAAAAAGGCTTCGCCACTGCTCCAGCTTTTCTGGTGTTCGAACGGTAATTTCTGCGATGGGCCCGCCCTTTTGGATGGTTTCGGTGCTGTGTCGTTCGGGGGCCATTCTTTTCAGCAGTTGTAAGAAAGATTGATTCATCTCGTTGATTAGCCGATTGGTTTCCTTGATTTCTTTCAATATTTCTTTCGTGAGTTTCGATTCGTTTCGCATTTTTGACTCTCTTTTCAAAGTTTGTGTGGTGATCAATATTGTTTAGTCGGATAACTTTGTATATTTGCCATTTTTTGAATTTTGAAAAAAAATGATATATAATAAATAAATCTTGTTGTGCTGGCTGGGCAAGGAGGATGTCACCCACATCTGAATCTCTTTCACCTGTTCCCCGTACAGCCAGCCCCAAGAAGCCTTGACTCCCGTTTCTCGTTCTAAAAAATTCCTTTGATATTCATTGACAAAAATCCCGGCTCTTTTAATAATGTTAGCTTCGAAAGGATATTTCCGTGGCAAGACTTTACGAATTTCAAAGCAAAAAACTTCTCGAGGACGCAGGCATTAGGGTCCCAGAAGGAGATGTGGCAATCTCGCCCGATGATGCTTACCGAATTGCCGCAAAAATCGGAAAACCTGTGGTTCTGAAAATTCAGGTATGGGTGACGGGAAGAGCCGGAATCGGAGGCATCCAATTCGCAGATACTCCTGATGAGGCCAGGCAGAAAGCCCAGCAGATGCTCGGCATGAAGGTAAAAAACTTTGTGGTCGAAAAGGTGCTAGTCGAAGAGAAGTTATCCATCACGAGCGAGTATTTTGTCGGTCTGGTTATCGATGATGCCCAAAAGACTCCTGTGCTCATTTTCTCTTCTGTCGGAGGTACAGGGATAGAGGAGATCGCCCGAACCCATCCTGATAGCGTTTCCCAAATTTCTATTGATGTTGTCAAAGGCTTGAAGGATTACCAGGCACGCAATCTTGTCCAGAAAACAGGAATATCCGGAAAGCTTCTCATTTCCCTTCCAGCTGTTCTGGTCAAACTGTACAAAATGGCCCATAAATTCGATGCCCGATCGGCCGAGATAAATCCCCTTGTCCTAACCGAGGATAATCGTTTGTATGCAGCAGATTGCCATCTGGCCGTCGATGATTATGCTGTGTTTCGGCACCCTGAATTAGGGATAGATGTCGCCAGGGAGTTTGACCGGCCGCCGATGCCCCTGGAGAAAATTGCCTATCGAGTGGAAGAAAAAGATTATCGAGGCACGTTTTATTTTTTGCAGATGGCGGAAGAAATTTCCAAAGAAGAAAAATTTATCGGATTTAACGGGGCAGGAGGTGGCGGCTCGATGATGTCCATGGATGCGGTGTTGAACAAGGGATTCAAGCTCGCCAATTATTGCGATACGAGCGGCAATCCCTCAGCCAGTAAGGTCTACCGAGCAGCCAAAATTATTCTCTCTCAACCCAATATCAAGGGTTATTTTGCCTCTGGCTCTGGTGTTGCCAGCCAGGAACAGTATCACTCGGCAAGAGGTTTAGTGAAGGCTTTTCATGAAGAAGAGCTGGATATTCCCGCTGTGATCCGTCTTGGGGGAAACTTCGAAGAAGAGGCCATCGCGATCCTGGCCGATTATTTGAAAGATATTCCTGCAAAAGTCGAGGGGTATGGACGGGATGATTCACCCGAGTTTTGCGCCAACAGGATGGAGGAATTGATCATCGAAAATGACAGTGCTTCCCATAAAGTGAGGCCGATGAGTGATCCGGTTGTTCCCGAGGGAGCCTATGCTTTTGAGACCTTTACCGGAAAGATCTCTTTCGATCATTCCCAATGTTTGAACTGCAAGAGTCACGGGTGTGTATCTTCGTGCAAACCCGAGATATTAAAACTCAGCGAGGGGAAGCCGGTCTTGTCCATCTCCGCAGAGGAAGCGAAAAAGGGGAAATGCACCGAATGCCTGGCCTGTGAAATTTTCTGCCGATTTCACGAGCAAGATGCCATTACCATACATCTTCCGATTCCAGGGTTGAAGGAATATCGGGATAAAATCAGATAGATCTTTATAGAGATGACAAAATGTCGATTTTAGTGGACGAAAAATCAAGAGTTTGCGTGCAGGGGATCACGGGTCGGGAAGGCATGGTCCGCACGCATTTGATGAAGGATTACGGAACTCTTGTTGTTGCTGGAGTTACACCCGGTAAGGGAGGCGGAGAAGTTTACGGAATTCCCGTTTTTGATTCGGTACAGGAAGCCTGGGAGAAGGCTGGGCCTATAGACATCAGTGTGATTTTTGTCCCTGCTGCGCTTGTTAAAAATGCTGCCTTGGAAGCCATCGATGCCGGAGTGAAACTGTTGGTCCTTGTCCCTGACCGTGTCCCCATTTTTGATGTGCTCGAGGTCTCTCATTTTGCCAAAGAAAAAGGAGCCAGTTTTGTGGGACCCAACACCCTTGGCCTTGTCAGTCCAGGCAAAGCCGTTTTGGGCATGATTGGGGGAAGAGCGGAAAGGGCTCGCGAATGGTTTCGTCCAGGAAACGTTGGGGTAAGCTCGAGAAGCGGGGGGATGACGTCTGCAATTTCTTATTATTTGACAGAAGCCGGGTTGGGTCAGAGTACGATAATTCATGTGGGAGGAGATGCGGTCGTGGGATTGTCCCATCCCGAGGTCGTGGAGCGGTTCGAACAGGATGATGAAACAGAGATGGTGGCCATATTCGGCGAGATCGGAACGACCCAGGAAGAAAGAGTGGCGGACTTGATCGAGCAGGGAAAATTCACCAAACCTCTGATCGCCTATATCGGGGGGAAGGCCGCCAAATCCGGCACCCGGTTTTCCCATGCCGGCGCGATCGTGGAGGGAACTAGAGGTTCCTACGACAGCAAGGTAAAAAGATTAAAAGATGTCGGTGCCCATGTTGTCGATTCTGTATCTGCCATATCTCAAGTGGCCTTAAAACTCAAAAAAGGGGGAGCCTGATGAGCGATCTCCATTGGAAGACTTCCATAACTAAGATTGAACCGAACAAGGTGTCCATAAGGGGATATCCGGTTGACAAACTCATGGGCAACATCTCATTTGCCCAAGCGATCTTTCTGGTGTTGACCGGCGAAATGCCATCGCCTGAGGTGGGCAAACTGGTCGATGCGATTTTTGTCTCCTCTGTGGACCATGGTGCCAGCCCTCCCTCGGTTCTTTCGGCACGCACAGTGGCTTCCACAGGTTCTGAATTGAATGCGGCGATAGCCGCTGGTGTTCTGGCCATTTCCCGGTATCACGGCGGAGCCATCGAGGAGGGGATGAAGCTTTTTCGCGCCATTGCAGAGAGGATGGAAAAGGAGCAGAAATCGGAACAAGAAACAGCCCGGATTGTTTTGACAGAAATGCGGGAAAAGGGGAAGCGGGCGTCCGGTTTTGGCCACCGCATCCATTCCAAGGATCCGCGGACGCAGAAGCTCTTTGCTTTAGCTGAAGAGCTGAAAATTGCGGGAAAACATGTTCGGATCGCGCGGGCCGTGGAGAAAGAATTGGAAAATGTGCTCGGGAAATCTCTCCCGATCAATGTGGATGGAGCGATTGCGGCTGTGCTGTGTGAATTGGGTATTTCGCCTGAAATCGGGAATGCTTTTTTTATCATTGCCCGTGTTCCGGGGCTTGTGTCTCACATCCATGAGGAATGGACACGGATGAGGCCGATGAGGCAGATTCATCCCCAAGATTTTGCTTATGATGGACCGGATGAAAGGGAGTTATGAATGAGAAAAAAGCTTTTATCTTTAATGCCCGAGTTTCAGCTCATCCAGGACTCCAGTCTGCAAGAGAAGACCATTCATGTGTGGGAAGAGGCGATTGTCACAGGAAACTGGGACATCTCCGATCTGCTTGAAATGCCCTTCACACTCCTGATCGATCAGACGCCGGTGAACATCATTACCCATACCCGGGCCGTCACAAGCTGTTCACTGCAGATCGCCGATGTATTGTTGGAAGAGTACAAAAATCGGGTAAGGATCAACAAGGATTTTCTACTCTCTGGGGCTTTGCTCCACGATGTGGGAAAACTTTTTGAGTATGAAAAAGAAAACGGGGTTTTCAAAAAAAGTGCAGCAGGCGAGCTCCTTCGGCATCCTATTTCCGGAGCAGCTTTTGCCTACAAGTTCGGGCTGCCCCAGGAAGTGCTTCATATCATCGCTTGCCATTCCAAGGAAGGGGATGGCGCAAGGAAAACGGTCGAGGCCATAATCGTCAATCATGCCGATTTTGTCAATTTTGAAACGTTGAAAATCTGAACGAGGGGAAGGTTGGGTCAAACATTTTCGGAAAAGGTATTGGGTGCCAAAGCCGGAAAGACGGTAGCGGCAGGAGAGATTGTCACCGTCAGCCCTGATTATATCCTATCACATGATAATTCCGCTGCCATCATCCAGGAATTCCGCAAACTGGCGATCGAAAGGGTCAAATGTGCCGAGAAAATCGTCATTGTCTTGGATCATGTGGTCCCGGCTTCTTCGGAAAAATACGCGCAGAATCATAAGGATATCCGAGAGTTCGTCAAGGAGCAGGGCATTTCCCATTTTTTTGATGTGCATCATGGGATATGTCATCAGGTTTTTTCCGAAAATGGTTTTGCCTTACCGGGAAAGTTGATTTTGGGAGCCGATTCCCACACGACCAGCTATGGTGCCTTTGGGGCTTTTTCCGCAGGAATCGGCCGTTCGGAAGCCGCATCTGTCTGGGTGACCGATGAAATTTGGCTTAAAGTACCCGAAACCATCCGGATTGAAATGAGTGGAAAACTTCCTGCTATGGTTTTCGCAAAAGATGTCATCCTTAACATCATCGGAGAAGAGGGGGCAGATCGCGCAAATTACAAAGCCGTCGAATTTGCTGGCCCAGCGGTCCAAAATTTCTCCTTGGCATCCCGGCTTGTCATGGCTAATATGGCTGCTGAGATGGGAGCCAAAAATGGGTATTTCGTTCCGGATGAAAAAGCCTTAACCTGGCTCGAGGAAAGAGCTCAGAGTGAATTTGAGGTTGTGGCTTCAGACTCGGATGCCAACTATGAGGCAGTCTTGGACTATGATATATCCGAGATCGAGCCCCAGGTTGCCTGTCCACACACCGTGGATAATGTACATCCCGTCACCGAGGTCCAAGGAATGCCTTTCCATCAAGCGATCATCGGCACCTGCACGAACGGCCGTATCGAAGATTTAAAAGTGGCTGCTCAGATCCTGAGAGGAAAGAGGGTGCATCCGGACGTAAGGGTTTTGGTCATCCCAGCCTCACGGAAGGAATATTTGCAAGCCTTACAACAGGGAGATTTGGAGACCCTGGTGGATGCTGGGTGCTTGGTGCTCAATCCAGGATGTGGCCCTTGCTTAGGGGCACATCAAGGCATTCTTGCACCTGGAGAAGTAGCCATCAGCACGGCCAACAGGAATTTCCGGGGAAGAATGGGGAGCCGGGATTCGGCCATTTATCTTGCATCACCAGCAACCGTTGCAGCTTCTGCTCTGGAAGGGAAGATTGCCGACCCGAGGAAATACGCATGAGCAAAGGAAAGGTCTGGAAATACGGGGACAGTGTCAACACAGATGTGATTTTCCCCGGAAAGTATACCTATTCTGTCCTGGATCCTGAAGAAATGGCAAAGTATGCTCTCGAGGATTTGGACCCTGAATTTGCTCACAAGGTCAAACCCGGGGACATTGTAGTGGCCGGGAAAAATTTCGGGTGCGGAAGTTCCCGCGAGCAGGCGGCTACCTGTTTAAAATATGCCGGCGTCCAAGCTGTCATAGCCAAATCCTTTGCCAGAATTTTTTTTCGCAATGCCATAAACCAAGGGTTGCCGGTCGTGCAGTGCAGCGAAGCGGTGGATAACATCCAAGGAGGGGAGGAGATTTCTATCGACTTTGCAACAGGTGTGATCGAGAGTCAAACGGGTGTTTTTGATTTCGCTTCTCTTCCCGAATCCGTCCTTCAAATCCTGGATGCCGGGGGGCTGATACCTTATATTAAGAAAAAAATGGAGAGAGAAAAAAATCATGGAGAGAGCAATACCTAAATACAGAATAGCGGTGCTACCAGGCGATGGGGTCGGCAAAGAGGTGATTGAGGCAGCCATGATCGTGCTCGAAAAAATGAGTCTTGATGCCGAATATGTGGAAGGAGACATCGGATGGGAATTCTGGTGCCAGGATGGGAATCCTCTCCCCCAGCGGACCATCGAACTTCTGAAGGGGACGGATGTCTGCCTTTTTGGCGCCATAACTTCCAAACCGAAAGAGGATGCCCTCAAAGAGCTTCATCCAGATTTGTGCGATAAAGATTATTCCTATTTCAGCCCGATCGTTCGGTTGCGTCAGGAGTTCGATCTTTACACCAACCTTAGGCCATGCAAAGCCTATCCGGGCAATCCTCTCAATTACCGGGATGATGTCGATCTGGTCATTTTTCGTGAAAACACTGAAGGGATGTACGCTGGAGTGGAATTTTTCCCCATGCCTGATGAGGTGCGCAAAGCTTTACTCATCCACCCCAAGATGAAAAGATTCCAGGAAGTCCCGGCAGATGAGATGGCCCTTTCCACCAGGATCATGACAAAAAAAGCGTGCACCAGAATTTGCCGTCGGGCCTTTGAGTATGCCAGGACAAACAAACGCCGGTCGGTTACGATCGTGGAAAAACCGAACGTTCTCAGGGAGACAGGGGGATTTATCCTGGATATTGCCAGAAAGATATCCAAGGAATATCCGGATGTCGAATTTTGGGAAGCCAATGTGGATGCCATGGCCATGTGGTTGGTGAAAAATCCCCAAGATTACGATGTCCTGGTGGCCGAGAATTTATTCGGTGATATCATCTCGGATCTTGCTGCTCAGCTCGTCGGGGGTTTGGGTTTTGCCTGCAGCGGAAATATCGGGGATGATTATGCGGTGTTCGAACCCACCCATGGGTCGGCACCAAAATATACCGGGATGTACAAGGTGAATCCCACGGCCATGCTGTTGGCTACCAAGATGATGCTGGAGTGGTTGGGAGAAGGAGAAATGGCATCTCACTTGGAACAGGCCATTGCGACTGTCATCAAAGAGGGAAAAGTCAGAACGTATGATCTCGGTGGGAGTTCGACGGCTTTGGATGTTGCTAACGCCGTCGCAGATTTTTTATAATCCTTGTAATGAAAAGCTAATAGATAGAGATAATTTGATAATGGGGAAAACACTTATCGAACAGATCATCCAATCACACACGCATGATGAAGTAGCACCTGGGAAGATTGTGTGGATGGACCTGGACATCCGGTCGGCGCGGGATTTTGGTGGGCCCAACGTGGTGAAAAATTTCGAGAGGGAATACGGGGATGATTCTGTCAAGGACAAAACCAAGACATTTTTTACATTTGATTTGTGTGTTCCTGCCTGTACTCTCAAGTATGCGGACAATCAACAGATGTGTCGCGATTTTGCCCGCAAACATGGTATTAAAGTCTTTGATGTGGACCAGGGTATCGGTTCTCATGTGCTCATTGAAGAGGGCCTGGCATTGGCCGGAACGACGGTGGTCGGGACTGACAGTCATCTGAACATTCTTGGAGCGGTGAATTGTTTTGGACAGGGAATGGGGGATGTGGATATCACTTTTGCCTTCAAAACTGGAAAAACATGGTTTGAGGTGCCTGAAACTCTCCGGGTCAAGGTCGATGGGACCATCTCATCTGCAGCCAGTGCCAAAGATTTAACGCTTTATATCTTAAAACGATTGGGCACGCAGATGGCTGCCCTGAAGGCAGTGGAGTTTTATGGAGAGGCGGTCAAGAACCTTTCCTTGGCCGGGCGCATAACCCTCTGCAGCATGGTTACCGAGATGGCTGGTATCATAGGTTTTGTTACTGATGTCGATGAAAATGCCGCATATGCAGATTCTGTCGTGCTCGATGTCACTGGTTTGACCCCTCAAATCGCTGCTCCCTCATCTCCAGAGAACGTATTTGATGTGTCTGAATTCAAGGGCACAGACATCCATTCCGGTTTTATCGGGTCCTGTACCAATGGACGGACAGAGGATTTTGCCGCCGCCGCACGGGTTCTGGAGGGGCGGAAAATAAAAGAAGGAGTCATGCTCAAGGTTGTCCCAGCCACAAGAAGCGTATACCAAGATCTTCTGAGCCAAGGAATCCTCGAAATTCTTTTTTCCAGTGGAGCTATCGTCAGCAATCCCGGATGCGGAGGGTGTGCCGAAGGACATATCGGGCTGACCGGGGAGGGGGAAGTCCAAATCAGCACCGGCAACCGAAATTTTGCGGGCAAACAAGGTAAAGGCCAAACATATTTGGCAAGTCCTGAGGTAGTTGCGGCCTCCTGTGTGGTCGGCCGGATCATAGGGCCGGAGGATTTGTGACATGACAGAATCAAGCGTTTCAGGAAAAATTATTGTTCTATCCGATGCTAAGGGCCATCTCATCGAAAACATCGATACCGATCAAATTTTTCACAATGCCCATCTCCATATCACCGAGGTGGATAAAATGGGAACTTATGCCTTCGGTAACTTGGAGAACTGGAAGGATTTTCCCCAAAAGTCCAGTCCTGGAGACATCCTTGTCGTGGGCCGGAATTTTGGGGCAGGCTCTTCCCGCCAGCAAGCGGTGGATTGTTTCGAATGTTTACAGATCGGGGCTATCCTCTCGCCATCCTTCGGAGCCATCTACTTCCGGAATGCGGTCAATTCGGGCTTTCCGGTCTTGAGGAGCTTGGAGCTCACACAGCTTGTGGATGAAAAAAAACTCGAGACGGGAGATGATATCCGCATGCATTTCATATCCGGAAAAGCTCATATTAGCAACAAAAGCCTGTCGTTTAACATCCTGCCGATGAGCGACGTCCAATACGAAATTTATAGGGCAGAGGGGCTATATAACTATGGGAAAACCTGGAATCAAGATTGAAGAGGATGCCTTCATTCTCGGTGTGGATACGACCACACCATCAGGGAGTGTAGCCCTTTTAAGAGGCCCCTCTCTTTTAGCCGAAATCAATCAGGATTCTACGGCCACATTTTCTGAGCGTCTTCTTCCGGCTATCCGATTTTTGTTAGAGTCCAACAAGCTGAGCATTCAGGATGTGGAAGGATTCGCCGTGGCCGTAGGCCCAGGTTCCTTTACGGGAATAAGGATTGGGTTGAGTACGATTAAATCTTTTGCGTATCCTTCTGGAAAACCGATAGCCCCGGTTTCCACGCTGGAGGCGCTGGCGAGAAAAATCCAACATCCACAGAATCGGTTGATCTGTCCCCTCCTCGATGCCAAAAAAAACGAAGTTTATGCCGCCCTTTTTGAGTCAAAGGCAGGAGGCTTCCAAGAGCTTATTCCGCAGGGCGCCTACTCTCCGGATGCCTTGTTTTCGCGACTGCCTGCTCATCGGGTCATTCACTTTATCGGCAGTGGTGTGGGTGTTTACCGCTCTTTACTGTTCCAGTATTTAAAGGATAAGGCGAGATTTGCCCGAAGGACCCCCTACATAGCTTATGAAGTTGGATCGATCGGCTATGAAATGTTGCGAAAAAGTAAAGGAAAAGATATCCATGAAATAGAGCCCTTGTATTTGCGCAAATCTCAGGCGGAGGAAAAACATTAGGAAATCGGATCTTCCCCAAGAGGCCTATTTTTTGCAGCGAATGGTCGAAGAAGATCTTCCTTATGTCATAGAGATTGAAAACATTTCTTATCCCAATCCCTGGCAACTTTCTTCTTTCAAGGGTGAGATAGAGAATAGACCCATTTCTAATCCGTATGTCATTATTTTTAGACCATTGGAAAAGATCATCGGTTACATCATTTATTGGCATAGAAGAAATGAGGTTCAGATCAGCAATATTGCGATCTCTCCCGATTACAGGCAGTTGGGAGTGGGTGAAGGAGTGCTCAGGAAGGTGTTACTCGAGATGTGCCATAAAGGTGCTGAGTTCGTATTTTTAGAGGTCAGGCCATCCAATCTTGCCGCCCGTTGCTTGTATGAAAAATTGGGATTCACGATATTAGGCTTGAGAAAGGGATATTACGGCAGTCCCTCTGAGGATGCCATCGTCATGGGGAAAAGCCTCTCTCAATAATAGACCTTGATCATGCAAAGGCCCTGAGGCTCTGCGGTGGGACTGTCGAGAGTTCGTTTGCCTCCCTTGAACAGGTAATCAATGATATCTGGTGACCTTCTTCCTCTTCCGATTTCTAAAAGAGTTCCCACCATGGTTCTCACCATGTATCTTAAAAATCCGTTCGCCTCGACCGTGTATATGATTTCCTCTCCCCTTTTTTGAATCTCAGAGCGGCTGACATTCCTCACAGGAAACAAAAGCCGATTGGAAGAGAAAGGAGTGAAGTCTGCCTCTCTTATAAATTTTGCAGAAGCGGATTTCATCCCCTCCAAATCAAGCTGGTAAGGCCAATGGAGGGCATATCGGATGAGGAAAGGACTGATGCTTTTCGCGTTGAGTATTCGGTATTGGTATATTTTGGACAGGGCCATCCTTCTTGCATGAAAATCTTTATCCACTTTCTGGAGCGATATGATGCGGATATCACGGGGAAGAAGAGAATTCATTGCTCGAAGGAGTTCTTCTTCTGTGAGGGTAAGGTCGGCTTTGAAGTTGGCAACCTGCGCGAGCGCATGCACACCCGCATCGGTTCGGCCCGCACCCAAAACAGGGATGTTTTTTTTCGAGATTTTGGCTAAGGCTCTTTCGAGATGGCCCTGGATGGTCTTTTTCTTCGGTTGCCTCTGCCAGCCGTGATAGTCGGTTCCGTCATAACAAATTTCTATTTTGTAAGTTTCGATCATTTGCAGCCGGTCTTTATGAAGTTAGGGGGAAATAATCTTTGAGTGCCAAATCGATAGCCTCTTTGGCCGTTTCCGCATTTTTCACTCCTTGGATGTCCCATGTTCCGATGCCGATGACCTTTTTTCCGTATATATTCCCGTAGGCTATCTCTGTCAGGGTTCCGAACTGTCCGTCCACAGCTATAAGGACATCCGCATTCATGGCAACTAGGGAGTTTCGCGTGTAACCCATACCTGTAGCTAACGGAAAGTCGATATAAGCATTGGCATCTTTGTGGGAAGTTCCGGGCAGGATTCCGACGGTTATTCCTCCGCCTTTTTTGGCGCCACGGGCAGCGGCTTCCATGACGCCTCCCAATCCGCCACAGACCAGGATGGCTCCCTTTTCTCCAATCCGTTGTCCAACCTCATAAGCAATCTGGCGGTACTTGGGATCCGGTGAAGCCCCACCGATCACACCGATCCTTATTTTATTTCGTATTTCCATAATAAATCTCCAATTCCTCCAATAGTAAAACGTTAGAACCTTGAGAATTTTCTCTTTTTTCCATGAAAACAAAGACAGTATATCAATTCTTTCCTCAAAAGTTGAGTTGAACCGGTGTTATAAATCCATTAAAATGCCATGGGAAGGAGTGCGATGCTTAAGAAAACAGGCCATTTTTTTCTTTTTTTGTTTATTTTCCTTCTTGCTGGATGTTCCACACGAACAAAGTCAGAGTATCGGCTATATCGGTTCATCGATAATCTGCACAGAAAGAATATTGAAGGAAGCCCGCTTTTGGGTATTCTAGAGGAATCAACTGAGATCAAAGGGCTATACCCCTCCGAATCCCGTCCATTATCCGATATGGGTTCAGGGGAGAATCCTAGTGGCCTTAAGCGGAAAATCAAGCTGGGAGGGACGGATAGGAATATTCTTTTTTGTCCACCAAAGACTCATCTCAGCTTTTCGCTTGATCGATTAGAAAATTCTGTTCTGGAATTCGGAATTGGCTTAATTACAGAGGACAAAACTGAAGATAACTCAGGAGTCCGTAAGAAAGAAAAGAAAGGAGTATTCTTTTTTGTGTTTATTGAAGCAGCGGGGAGCAAAAAGATGATTTTTCAAAAATACCTTTCCCCTCCACCAGATAAGGAGTCTCCGGTGTTTTCTTGGCAAAGCCTTGATTTGCCCATCATCAAAAAGGATGTGCGCCTGTCGTTTGTCACTGAAGGGGATGAGAGGAATTTATCCTTCTGGTTCAATCCAATCCTTTACAAAAGACAGGAAAAAACCATTAATGTTATCTTGATATCCATAGATACTCTCAGGGCAGATCACCTGGGGTGCTATGGATACGAGAGGGACACGAGTCCCCGAATAGATCATCTGGCAGAAGATAGCGTTACCTTCCTGAACACTTATGCCTCATCACCTTGGACTCTTCCTTCTCATGTGTCGATTTTAACATCGCTCCATGGTGTGAATCACCAAGTTTACCATAATGATGAATCCATGGATCTTTCTCTGATTACGCTAGCTGATATTCTAAGAAAGAAACAGTTTTGTTGTGCGGCCTTTACGGGAGGGGGCTTTGTGAGTTCTGATTATGGATTCTCCAAAGGCTTTGATGCCTACAGCAATGACGAAGGCAGTACTTTCCGCCAGGATGCGGCTGAACACTTGTTTCGGCTTGCCTCAGAATGGCTTGATAAACAAAAGGGTAAAAACTTTTTTCTGTTTCTTCATACCTATCAGCCCCACAATCCCTATGCCTGTCCCTCTCCATACAAAACAATGTTTTTGGAAGAGGGAGCTAAATGGCGAAATCTCGATCTTTTAAGCCACCTGGGAGGGACACCAGGTATTTTTAAAGCTCTTACTGAAGAAGAACGTCAGAATGTTATCGGACTTTACGATGGGGAGATCCGCTATACAGATGAAAAACTCATCGGGCCATTAGTCCAGAAACTCAGGGACATTGGGCTCTATGATCAGAGTCTTATCATTTTTACTAGCGACCATGGCGAGGAGTTCTACGAGCATCATGGATGGGGCCATGGGCACAGTTTGTATGATGAGTCTCTAAAGGTTCCTCTCATCATCAAATTTCCGGAGTCTCGGTTCAAGGGCCGGAGGATCCGTGACATTGTCTCGCTTGTGGATATCTTTCCCACCGTTTTAGAAGAAACAGGAATCGATTTTTCTGCACTGAACATAGATGGCCAGAGTCTTTTTCCTCTGATTAAAGGAAAAGAAAAGGGAGACAGGATGTTTTTGGCTGACGTTGCTTCGAATGTTCTCGCTTCCCGTATTCCTCAAAGGATTGCCATGAATCGTGGAAGAGAAAAGCTCATCCTCAGCAAGAAATATAGCCCTGAGGACCTTAAATATTTTATTTATCCACCACCCATTTTGAGCCTTGTGGAGCTCTATGACTTGGCTTTGGATCCGGAGGAACAGCAGAATATTGCCGATGAGCGACCTCAGCTGGCGAATCATATCGTCCAGAAAATCAATGAAATCTACAAGGCTGCCCAGAAGAAAAAGACCAGAAAGCTCGAGATTGACGAAGAGCTCAGAAAACAGTTGAAAGCTTTGGGATATATACGATAAGCAAATTTGACCCCAATCCAAGTTTTTCTTTAAAATGATTAAAAATGACAAGGGAAGAAAAGATGACTGACTTTTTAAAGATCAAATGTTTGGCAAAAAAAGAGCAGGAAAAAATCCTGGAAGAGATCGAAAAAAAAATCGAGCAAAAGATAAAGGACGGGATATTAACCGTACGAGAAATACGTGATATCGAACACATGAAACTCCGCCCCCTTCCCGATATCCTGGATGTTCAGAGCGTGTTTGAGAAACTGAAAATTTAAGGAGAATCTGATGGGAGATGAAAATAACAACAAAAATGAGGAAATAAAGATTGATTATGAAAACGTCGATGTCGAGGATATCATGAATCAGATCAAGAAAAAAATAGCCAGCCAGCCCAGAATTTCTGAGCCCGAACTCCCGGCCCAACCTTCTTATACCTCAACGCAAGCTCCTGCTCCACTTCAGCCTGAAGGTCCTTCGGGGAAAAAGGCAAAGATAAAGAATGTTATGTTGAAACTCTTTAAGCCGATTACTCCACTCATCAAGTTTTTGGTCTTGCCCGTGCATCAAGAGCTCAAAGACACGATCCAAAATTTATACGCCGCGAACCAGCGGATCGATCTGTTAGAGAGACATGTGGATGAAAATTTTAACCAAATCCGTCAAAAACTGGATGAAGTCAATCAGGCGACGATAAGCCGCTTAGAAGAGCTCAATCGCGTGCGGGAGTATACACAGCTAATCCATAATCTCTCGCATAACATTGTTGTGGAGCTGACCAAATTGAAAATTGAACAGGAGAACCTGAAACTCAAAACCCGCATCATGGAAAAGGATTTTGAGTTTTTGGGAAAAAGAGAGAAGACTCTGGAGAGCAAAGTATTCGGATGAAACTCGCTTTTGTTGTGCAAAGGTATGGTTTAGAGATCAATGGTGGGGCAGAATTGCACTGCCGCTGGGTTGTCGAACACATGAAAAAATTCTGTGACGTAGAAGTCTTGACAACCCAGGCTTATGATTACATAACCTGGAAGAATCATTTCCCTGAAGGAGAGGAGATGGTCAACGGAATCTGCGTCAGACGGTTCCCTGTGATCCGGTCCAGGGATCCCGAAAGGTTCGGCCGCATACAGAACCATATCGTGGATAATGAACATACATTCGATGAAGAGCTAAAGTGGCTTGAGGAGGAAGGCCCCTTAGTTCCCGCATTGATCGACTATATCAAGGATCACGAAAACGACTATGATTATTTCCTGTTTTTCAGCTATCGGTATTATCATTCTTACTGGGGAATAAACGCCCTGCCCCATAAAAGCATCCTCGTGCCCACAGCCGAGCATGATTCGATCATCCATCTTAGCCTGTTCAAGGACCTTTTCAGGAAACCGCGGGCATTCATATACAATTCGGTGGAAGAGAAAAACAGGATCAATGCCCTCTTCCAAAATCAGGATATTTTGGGAGATGTGGTGGGAGTGGGAACAGAGATCCACGATGCATTTTTCCCGGATGATTTTCGCCAAAAATACGGGATCAACGGGGATTATGTCATCTATATCGGAAGGATCGACGAGAATAAGGGATGCGCCCAGCTATTCCAATATTTTCAGAGGTTTAAACAGGAAAAAGCCTCGGATGTCAAGCTGGTATTGATAGGAAGCAGCAAGCTGAATATCCCCGCCCACCCTGATATCATCCATCTTGGGTTTTTATCCGAGGAAGACAAGTTTTCGGGCCTCGATGGCGCTCTGATGTTGATGATGCCCTCCTTTTATGAAAGTTTGTCCATGGTGACATTGGAAGCTTGGGCCATGGGAAAACCGGTTTTGGCCAATGGCCAGTGCGAGGTTCTGAAAGGCCAGTGTAAGCGGAGCAATGCAGGTCTTTACTACCGCAGCTATTTCGAATTCGAGGAGGCCCTTCGGTTGCTCCTCCACACGCCCAAACTCCGCGACGCGATGGGCAAAAACGGCAAAGAATTTTTCCAGCAACATTATACGTGGGATGTTATCGAGAACAAATACCTATCCATCCTTGATCAACTGGAAAAGGAGAAATAGTGGAAATTCATCAGTTTGCCACGTCCCTAACATACGGAGACGCCATATCCGATGAAATGCTGGAGATTCAAAAAGCCCTTAAGAAGAAAGGGTATAGGTCCGAGATATTCACCCGGTTTTACGAACCCCGTATGGCGAAATACGCAAAGGATTTCAGGGAATACACGAAATTTAGCTCTCCTTCCAATGTTGTCATATTCCATTTTTCGATAGGTTCCCCTGTTTCGAAGATGTTCTTCCGAATCCTGGATAAAAGGGTCATGATTTACCACAACATCACTCCCTACAAATTCTTCTTGGACAACCATCGGATTCTGAGTCGCGAATGTTATAAAGGTCGTTTGGAGATCAAGCTTTTTGTGGATAAAGTAGATCTTGCGCTCGGTGATTCAGAATTCAATCGCAAAGAACTGGAGTCGCTGGGATATGCAAATACAGGTGTCCTTCCCCTGTTGATCGATTATTCCAAATTCGATGGGAAACAAGATCCTGTGGTCCGGCAGATATACGACAACGGGAAATTCACAGTACTTTTCGTAGGCCGAGTGATCCCGAACAAAAAATTTGAGGACGTGATCAAAACCTTCCATTTTTACAAAAAATATTTCAATCTCGATTCCCAGCTTCTTCTCGTTGGGGATTTCAGAGGGATGGAACGTTATTTTGCGGCCCTCAAAAGGCTTGTGGAGGAGTTGGAATTGTCCGATGTCCATTTTCCCGGACGGGTGGATTTTGCTGAGCTCCTTGCGTGTTTTCAGTTGGCCGATGTGTACTTGAGTATGAGCGAGCATGAAGGGTTTGGCGTTCCTCTTGTCGAATCTTATTATCTGGGACTTCCTGTGGTGGCTTATGCAGCAGGAGCCATCGAGGAGACCATGAACGGGGGAGGGGTCCTCGTTCACGAAAAAGATTTTCCCAAGACGGCAGCCCTCCTTGATAAGCTGCACAAGGATGAGGTTTTTAGAGAAAAGATCGTTCTATCCCAGAAAAAAGCTCTTGAAAAATTCAGCAGGGAAAATGTGAGCACCATCCTGCTCGATCATATCCAAAAGGTGGCAAAAAAATGAGAGTTGACCAGCTTGTCCCGGCCTTTCACCGGGGGGATGCGATTGGGGATACGGCTTTTCATATGAAAGAGTTTTTTCTCTCTCAAGGATTTCATTCAGACATTTATTGTTTGACCAGAGACTTGGGTCTTGAAGACGCATGTAAACTGTTTTCCGCTTACGGCAAGCCTGATCCTTCAGATGTAACCATCCTCCATTATGCCCTACCCTCGCCTTTGACTGCAGTATTTGCGGAATTGCCATCCCGCAGAGTCATTCTATATCACAACCTCACACCGCATGAATTCTTCGAAGAATTCAGCCCGGAAATGGCGCGCATCTCCCGCGTAGGGCGAGAAGAACTGACATCTTTGGTGCCTCATGTGAGCATGGCACTTGCCGATTCGGAATTTAATCGTCAGGAACTTGTTCAGATCGGATACACAAAAACTGAGGTCTTTCCGCTTTTTGTGGATTTCAAGAAATACAGCCGGCCCATGAATCATTTTATGTACGAATTGTTCCGGGATGATCGGACTAATGTTTTATTCGTGGGGCGGATCGTTCCGAACAAAAAGATCGACGATCTCATCCGTGTTCTATTTTATTTTAAGAAATATATATCTCCGCTCGTGCGTTTGATCGTCGTAGGGAAAACATCTTCCCTTCCCCAATACTATAAAAGCCTGGTCCGATTAGCTGATGAGTTTTACCTGAAACCAGAGGAGGTCTGTTTTACCGGCCATATCCCCGATGATGAGATGTTTTCTCTGTACAAGGCTGCGGATGTTTTTTTGTCATTGAGCGAACATGAAGGATTCGGGTTGCCCTTCATAGAAAGCATGGTATTCAACCTTCCGATCATTGCCTACGATTGCACGGCAGTTCCTTTCACACTGGATGGAGCTGGAGTCCTGATCAAGCACAAAAAGGTGGATTACGTCGCTGAGCTGATCGATGTTGTGGCGCATCAGGAAAAATTGAGACAGGATATCATCCTGGGACAACAACAAAGGCTGGAGAGGTTTAAAAATATAGACAAACAAGAAATATTGCTTCGGATGATTGATGAGTTGAAAAAGTGAAGCTAGCATTTGTGGTTCAGCGGTACGGCAAAGAGGTCATGGGAGGGTCAGAACTTCACTGCCGGCAGATCGCGGAAAAAATGGTTGAAGCGGGATATGACTGCACGGTTTACACTACTACAGCGAAGGATTACATAACATGGAAAAATGAATATTCCCCAGGGGAGTCTATACTGAACGGTGTCCATATCAAGCGGTTTTTGGTGGATCGGGAACGGGAAATCCAGTCGTTCAATAAATTCTCAGACTGGATTTTCTTTAACGATCATACCCAAAAGGATGAATGGGAATGGATGGAAAAACAGGGGCCGTCCAGCCCCGCGCTCCTGGACGCTCTGGAAAAACAAGAAAAGGAACATGATTTATTCATCTTTTTTACCTACCTGTACTACAACACCTATTGGGGATTGAAAAGAATCCAAGGGAAGAAGGTCCTGGTTCCTACAGCTCATGATGAGCCGGCTTTACACTTGGATATCATGAAGGAGGTTTTTTCCGCTCCGGATGCATTCATGTTCAACACAGCATCAGAGAAAGATATGCTCAGCCGTCAGTTTTCCTTTGAGGAAAAATATCAAGAGATTGTCGGGGTTGGGGTGGATATACCGAAGGAACCGGATACGCGCGAGTTTTTCCAGAGACACGGGATAGCGGCTCCATACATGCTTTATGCCGGCCGTATAGAACCAGGAAAGGGTTGTGGTGAGCTTATCGAATATTTCCTCAGGTACTACCGCCAAAACCCAAACCTGAAATTGGTGCTGATCGGAAAATTGCTGATGGAATTGCCTCCTCATCCAGGAATCAGGTGCTTGGGATTTGTTTCACCCGAAGATAAAAACGCAGCCATGCGTGGTGCGCTGGCGACGATCCATCCTTCGTATTTTGAAAGCCTGTGCATGGCAGCGCTTGAGTCTATGGCCGTCCAAACCCCGATTTTCGTTCAGGAAAAAACAGACCCACTTAAACAGCATTGCATAAAAGGAAAAGGTGGCTTATATTACGCTGATTATCAAGAGTTCGAAGCCGATTTGAACCTATTGTTAAATGATAAAAGACTGAGAGAAGTCTTGGGAAATAATGGATGTGAATATGTTAAAGAAAACTATTCCTGGCCAAAGGTTGTGGATAAATACAAAAAAATGTTTGATAATCTTTAATCAAACTCTGGTATAATGTTCATCTTAATAGGATCTTATTTGACTAAATAGTTGAGTAGAGGCTCGATTTCTCTGCACGAGTGTTTAGCCTGAATAGTTCAGGTTGGTTCGCTAGGAGACAGGATTGATGGAAAGAAATGATTGTGTTAAGAAATAATCCAGAAAGATCGCGTAAAAAAAGCTAATGGCCTTTATAAACTACGCTACGGGAAATCTTGCAATTAAAATCGTTTATTATGGACCAGGGTTAAGCGGCAAAACCACAAACCTGCGTTACATATACACAAACATGGATGCTGATTTTAGGGGCGAGCTGATCTGTCTGGAAACCGATACCGAAAGAACGTTGTTTTTTGATTTGCTTCCGATCAAAGCTGGTATCGTCGATAATTTTAAAATCCATCTGCAACTCATGACCGTTCCAGGACAAGTTTTTTACGCGGCCTCCCGGAGGAGCGTTTTAAAAGGGGTCGATGGGATCGTATTTGTGGCAGATTCCCAAATTCCTCTTCTCGATGCCAATCTGGAGAGTTTCGATGGGCTTCGAAGGAATCTCCTGGAGCACAGCGTTGATTTAAACTTTATCCCGCTTGTCTTTCAATACAATAAACGCGATTTGGATAATTTAATCCCCGTAGAAACCTTCAATAATCTCCTGAATCCCAGCGGATTTCCGTATATAGAAACCTGCGCCGTTAAAGGACAAGGCGTTTTTGAGACGCTCAAAGAGATCACCAAATTGGCCATTCCCGTAGTGAAAAAAAAGATTAGAGAGGACGAAAGAAAAATCGTCGGCAAGGAACGATTAAAGAAAAAGAAGGAAGAGGAAAAAGAAGTACCTAAAAAAGAAGCACCTGAGAAAAAAGATGAAATCAAGTTTGTCGCCAAGGAAAAAGGTGCTCCCCTCCGTGTCACGAAGGTTAAATTCAAAACCCAAAAGGATATCGAGAAGGAGCTGGAAAATCTAGCCAAAGATTTTACCAAAAACAAATAATTCATCCGTTTTCCTCCCATCCAGTGACATAAATCAAGCGGTCTTGTCGTCTTTATATGGTAGGTCTTATGCTGTTCAAAGTCTCCAGTGCTTCGCTTCATGGAATCGAAGCGTATCTTGTTGAAGTAGAGGTCGATGTTTCCCTGGGGCTTCCAACGTTCATAACGGTCGGCCTGCCCGATATGGCCATCAGGGAGAGCAAGGAAAGGATCCGGGCAGCTCTTAAAAATTGCGGTTATGGTTTTCCTCCTCGAAAGATCATCGTGAATCTTGCACCTGCAGATAGGAAAAAGGAGGGCTCTGCCTATGATCTTCCTATATCTTTAGGTATCCTCGCTTCATACGACCTTTTTCGCAAAGAGAGTCTTTGCGATTTTTTATTCCTCGGGGAGCTGGCGTTGGATGGGAGGCTGAAGCCAGTCAAAGGAGTTCTTTCTTCCACAGTGCTCGCCAAAGAAATGGGATTCAAAGGCATTGTCATTCCCAAAGAGAATGGACGGGAAGCCGCACTCGTTCCGGACATGGACATTTTCAGTTTGGATAACTTGGTTCAGGTTGTGAAGTTGTTGAGTGGCGCAGAACCCCCGATTTCACCCAAAAAATATTTGTTTTCCGAGCTTTTTCCGGACGTGGCATACGAGGTGGATTTTCGCGAAATAAAAGGCCAACAACATGTCAAAAGAGCTCTGGAAGTCGTTGCTGCCGGATCGCACAATGTTCTTTTGATCGGGCCTCCAGGAGCAGGGAAAACCATGTTGGCTAAACGGCTTTCCACCATTTTGCCGCCTATGACCTTCGAGGAAATCATACAGGTCACGCAAATCTACAGTGTTGCCGGTCTGTTGAAGGACAGAGGAGCCGTGGGTGAAAGACCTTTCCGGTCTCCTCATCACACTATCTCGGATGCTGGATTGATTGGGGGAGGTTCCATCCCACGGCCAGGAGAAGTCAGCCTGGCCCACAACGGGGTGTTGTTTCTGGATGAGCTTCCTGAGTTTCGCAAAGGTGTGCTCGAAGATTTGAGGCAACCCTTGGAGGACAGAAGGGTGACCATCTCTAGAGCTTTGATGAGTGTTTCTTACCCTTCCTCCTTTATGCTGGTGGCAGCGATGAATCCCTACGATGATGTGGGGTATTCAGACAGCCTGCAAACCCGGTATTATTCCAAATTGTCCAAACCCTTACTCGATAGGATCGATATCCAGATCGACGTGCCTAAAGTCGAGTTCCAGGATATCATCTCTAAAGTTGAGGGGGAAAGGTCACATGTGATTAGAGAGAGGGTTGCGAAAGCCAAAGCCGTACAGCATAAGCGGTTTGCAGGAAGAGGGATATACAGCAATGCCGAAATGGAAACGCGGGATTTGAAAATGTTTTGCCCAATTAATGAAGAGGGGGAGAGGCTTTTGGAAATTGCCGTCGATCGCCTGGGATTTAGCGCCAGAGCCTACACCCGTGTCCTGAAAGTGGCACGAACGATCGCCGATTTGAGCGGGGAGGTGGATATTCTTCCCTTGCATATTTCGGAGGCTATACAGTACCGACAAATGGACAAATACTTCTAGCCTGAATTATTTACAAACCAATCTCACAACATCGACTTCGTTGCAGCCCATTCGTAGTATACAAATACAACTCATGGGCCACTTCCTCGTCGCTGCAGCAATCTTGACTCGTGAATAATCCAAGCAATTCTGAACTGGATTATTTTTTGCTTGACATATCTAAATAATTGCATATAATAAGAACTGAATATTCGAAAAACATTATGAAGAAGGATAAAATGAAAGTTTTAATCGGAGTGATTGTGGGCGGAATGGCGGGTTATTTATTGTACCGGTTTGTAGGATGCAAGACTGGCACTTGCATCATCACCAGCAAACCCTGGTCGAGCATCCTGTATGGCATGCTGCTGGGATTGCTGATCGGGTTGAAATGGTGATTTGATTTTTAGGGGGGAGTAATGAAAAAAAATGCACAACAATACAGCGAGATCACTGAAAAATTCAAGGCCTTGGCCCATCCGGCGAGATTGAAAATAATGGCAAATTTGATGAAACGGGAGTGTTGTGTCGGAGATATGCAAAAATGTATATCCCTGTCCCAGCCCAATGTATCCCAACACTTGGGAGTCTTAAAGGAGGCTGGCATCATTGTTGGGAGACGGGAGAAAAATAAAATTTGTTACAAAATTTCTGATAAAAGGATAAAAAATATTTTGAAAACATTCGATATAGGAGAATAACAAAATGGCAAACATCAAAGAAGTTGATGAGAACTCATTCCAGTCTGAGGTGTTGGAATCCGATATTCCAGTTTTGGTGGATTTCTGGGCTCCTTGGTGCGGTCCCTGTCAGATGGTGACGCCGATGCTGGAAGCGGTCGCAGAGAAGATGAGAGATAAGCTGAAGGTTGTCAAAATGAACACAGACGAGAACATGAAAACGGCTCAAAACTACGAAATTATGGCCATTCCTTCTCTTCTCGTTTTTAAAAAGGGAGAAGTCGTAGAGAGAATCGTGGGCGTCCAGCCCCAGCCTCAATTGGAAGCTCAGCTGCAAGAGATCATAACGTCCTAGATGAGGAACCATGCCCGGTTGTCGTCCAACACAAGTGCTCTCAGGATCATCCCTGCCTTTGTGTGCGGATTTGTCCCGTTGCTTCTGGTCTTGCTCCGCTATCTTAGAAAGCCTGAAGAATTAGTCTGGGCAGACTCAGGATTTGGGGGAGGCATGTACAACAGAGACCTTTGTGGATTTCTAGCCGGAAGGATCATGGCTTTGAGTTGTGAGAATTCTTTTGTCCTCAACGACGATTTTTCCGTTTTTGATCACGTGCTTAACCGGATTGACTCCCAGGTGATAGACCAGATAGGGATAAGTGGGCACATCCCACAGGACAATGTCCATATTTTTTCCGATTTCCAGACTTCCCACCTGCTCTTGTTTTTCCAAGGCATAGGAGGCGTTGGCGGTTGCGGCGTTTATTGCCTCTTCGATCCCCATATTCAGGGTGAAGACCGCAAGTTGCAGGATGAAAAGCATGGATTCGGTCATCGAACTCCCTGGATTAAAGTCAGTGGCCAAGGTCACGATAGCGCCTTGTTCGATCATCCTGCGGGCCGGTGCTTTTTTTGGTTGCATCAAGAAAAAAGAAACACCGGGCAGCAGGATGGCTGCAGTCGGACTGTTGGCCATTTTTTCAATGCCCTCTTCGGAGATGGCGATCAGGTGATCTGCCGAGATGGCTCCTTCTTCAGCTGCCAGTTGAGCTCCTCCGAGCGGGGAGAACTCATCGGCATGAATTTTGATCTTAAAGCCTTCTTGTTTTGCTTTTCTGATCAAATCCCTTGTCTCTTCGACAGAGTATACCCCCTCTTCACAGAAAATATCGAAGAATTCAGCCAAACTTTCCTTCTTCACTTCTGGCAAGATGTCTTGCATGAGGAGATCCATATAATCGGCCTTTTTGCCCAAGTATTCTTTCGGAACCTCATGGGCCCCCATGAATGTTGAAACAATGTCGACCGGATGAATCGCATCGGCTTTTTTTAGAACGCGAAGCTGTTTCAATTCATCCGGTTTATTCAGACCATACCCGCTTTTGGCTTCGACTGTCGTTGTGCCGTGGATAAGCATGCTGTCGAGCCGGGATAGGCTAAGAGAAAGAAGTTCCTCCTCCGAAGCTTGCCGTGTGGCATTGACGGTTGTCTGGATGCCCAAACCTTGCTGTGCGAGTTGTTGGTAGGTATAACCCTTCAAGCGAAGATTGAACTCTTCCGCGCGGCTTCCGGCAAAAGGCAGATGGGTATGGGGGTCCACAAATCCAGGCAGGCCTGTCAGGCCTTTGCCATCGATGGCAATACCGTCATCGACCATTTGGACCTCTCGATTGAAGTCCTCTTCATCTCCAACGAAGACGATCTTTCCTTCGAAAGAGGCGATGCAACCATTCTCTATAAGCCCGATATCCTGGAGATCCTTCTTTCTCTTCGGAATCGGACCTTGACAGGTCAATAGTTGGTTGCAGTTGAGGACTGCAAGATCAGCTTGATTCATAAGGGTGTTTTCTCAAGGATGCTTGTTTGTTGCGCCGTATGAAAGATGGCGTTTCAAAAGGTTCCCACTGTTTTTCCCAAGCCGGCCTTTGCCATTGGGTTTCGCTTCCCATTGGTTCGAAGATATAGGGCGGAGTTTCTTGAGGAACTTCAAAGGGTGGAGGTGTTTCAGGACGTGCTGCCGGGAAGTCTCCGCGCATGGTCACCTGGCCTTCTTCCCTCTGATCGAACCCTGTGGCGATCACGGTTACTTTGACCATCTCCTTCATGCCTTCATCGATAACAGTGCCGAAAATGATGTTGGCATCAGGATGGGCCAAACTGTGGATGAGTTGGGAAGATTTTGAAACCTCGAGCAGGGTAATGTCTCTACCGCCTGTGATGTTGATCAAAACGCCATGGGCCCCTTCGATAGATGTGTCGATAAGGAGAGGACTGGATATAGCTTTTTGGGCTGCATCGACGGCTCTGTTTTCTCCTGCGGCGATACCGGTTCCCATGAAAGCCATGCCCATGCCCTTCATGATGGATTTCACATCGGCGAAATCCAGGTTGATCAAACCAGGTTTGGTGATGAGATCGGAAATACCCTGGACAGCCTGGCGCAGGATATCGTCAGCCATCTTGAATGCATCCTGGATGGATGTATCCAGATTGACGGTTTCCAACAGCCTTTCGTTCGGTATGGATATCACGGTATCCACGGCCGATTTGAGTTCTTCCCATCCTTCTCGAGCTTGGTTGGCTCGGATTTTCCCCTCGAATTCGAAGGGAAATGTGACGATGGCAATAGCCAAGATATCCATCTCGGATGCGAGATTGGCCAAAATCGGCGTTGCACCGGTTCCTGTCCCACCGCCGAGACCTGTGGTCAGAAATACCATGTCTGCACCTTCGATGATCTCGATCAGTCTTTCCGTGTCCTCCATGGCCGCCTGTTTGCCTACGTCCGGCCTCCCTCCGCTGCCCAGCCCTTTGGTGAGCTGGTTTCCGATCTGGATTTTTAAACCCGCCTTGCTGCTGGAGAGCGCTTGGAGGTCGGTGTTCACAGCGATGAACTCCACACCTTCAATGCCGGCTTCGATCATCCGGTTGATGGCATTTCCTCCTCCACCGCCGATCCCGATGACCTTGATGTTTGCGCCGAAGCGCTCTTCCACCAGGTGAAATTTGAGTTTGCCTTTCAATGGATCACTCATTTTGCCTCCTATGCCTCTTTTAGCCAATCTTTGAATTTTGACCAAAAGCTTTTTTTACGGTCTCTTGGGAGACCTTTTTCTCGATAAAGATTATATCCGTACTGGATGAGGCCGACTGTGGTCGCAAAATCAGGTGTGCCGACGCGGTCCACAAGGCCTCCCACTCCGCTGGGATCTCCTCGTCTGACTGGAAGGTCGAAGATCTCTTCGGCCACTTCCTCGAGCCCGTCCAACAGGGCCGTTCCTCCCGTGATAACGATCCCAGAGTTCAAAGATTTTTCATACCCCATTCTTTTGATATCGTTATCGACTAGCCGGAAAATCTCCTCTGCCCTCGGGTGGATGATGTCGGCCAGGAGCTGCCTGGAGAGAACGCGGGGCTTTTTCCCCCGTCCGACTGTTGGCACCTCGATGGTTTCCTGTTCATCCACAAGGGGATGGGATACGCAGCCGAATTTTTTCTTGATCTTTTCTGCATCAGGGATCGGGGTTCGCAATCCCACGGCGATGTCATTGGTGAAGTTGTCCCCTCCGATCGGGATGACGGATGTGTACCAGAGGCTCCCCCTTTCGAAAATAGCCACTTCCGTTGTTCCTCCCCCTATGTCGATCAATCCGACTCCCAATTCCATCTCGTCGTGAGTCAGGATAGAAGAACTGGTCGCTATTTGGTTCAGGACAACTTGTTCGATTTCAATCCCCGCGCGAGCCACACAGGTCCTCAGATTCTGCACGGACGTTATGGCGCCGGTTATGATGTGGACGTTGACCTCCAGTTTGATCCCGCTCATACCAAGAGGATCTTTGATCCCATCCTGATCGTCGACGACAAATTCCTGCGGAATGATGTGTATGATCTCCCGGTCTGGAGGAATGGATACGGCTTTGGACTGCTCGATAACGCGTTTTATATCTTCTCGACTGATCTCCCTGTTTTTTCCGGAAACGGCGATGACACCTCTGCTGTTGAAACTTTTGATGTGGGCTCCCGAGATGCCGATAAAAGCCGCATCTATTTCCACTCCGGCCATGAGTTCCGCCTCTTCTTGTGCTTTTTTTATGGCGTCCACCGTAGAATCCAAATTCACGACGATCCCTTTTCTCAGCCCTCTGGATTCGGCTGTCCCAATACCGATGATTTCTACCTTCTTTTCTTCGGTGATTTCACCGATGATAGCAGCGACTTTTTTTGTACCGATATCCAACCCAACGACATAGCTGTTTTTAGGCATTAAAAAGCCTCCTTCTCAGAGTCGAGAGCGTTATTCCTCTTTTTTTGCGGTAGAGGTCCCAAAACAAAACGACCCTCATATCTGAAATCGATGTATTCCAAAGGCCCATATGTTTGAAGCAGGGCCATGTTTTTTGCGAATATTTGATATTTTTCCTTGAAATGGCGGTCTCCCAGTTTCAACCAAGTTTCCGAATTTCTTAATTGCAACGAGACATTTTCATATTCGGTCAGGTCCATCACGCCGATTTGTTTCCGGACCGAATCCTCCAGGCTTTCCAAGCATGCCCAAGCCAATGAAAGTTTCATGTCATGATCTCTCCGGAATCTGTTGGCATCGATTAGAATAGGCAAATCGGGCCGTTCACTCGGCGATATCTCTTGGAGAAGGATGCCCTCTTTATCGATCAGAAAAAAGCCGTCCTTTTCCAGAAGGGCGATCGGAATCCTTTCTTTGGTTTCAATTCTTATCGTGGAGGGAAAGATCTTCCGGATATGAACATCCTCGATCCACGGGTGTGTCGCCAGTCGCTCTTGGAGATTTTCCATGTTCAAAAGCATGATATTTCCTAGGTACTTTCTTGCCAGATAGTTCTGGAGATCCCTTTGGATTTCCTCCTTTTGGCAAATGATTTCCACTTCGTCGATGTTGAGTTTTTCCCAGGTGATCAAAAAAAGATAAAGCCGCGAGAATCCGTAAAAAAATCCGAGAAGCAGCAAAAATGCGGCCAGGATGTGTCTTATTTTCAGTTTTATCTTTCTGTGGATCTTTTTTGTCTCGATCTTTCCGCGTTTTCTTCTGTAAGATGTCTGTAGAGAGAGGAGAGATCCTCCTTTGGGCTTAAAAGTGGCCTGGATATTGACAGCCAAGTTTATTTTCTCCTTTCCAGACGTTTGATGATTTTAGGGATAATCTGGTTGATATTTCCAGCTCCCAAAACAAAAATCATGTCCTCAGGCTTTGCCAGCTTTTCCACAAGATCGGGAATTTTTCCCATATCCTTTTCAAAATAGACATTTTTGTGCCCGAATTCCTGAATTTCTTCATACAGGGCTTTTCCTGTCACCCCTTTTATCGGTTTTTCTCCTGCGGGATAAATATCCGTCAGCAGCAGGATATCTGCCTGATTGAAAGACGTGGCGAATTCATCCATCATCATCGAGAGGCGGGAGTAGCGATGGGGTTGAAAGACAGCGATCGTACGGCATGTCCATCCCTGTTTGGCTGCCTTTAAAGTTGCTTTGATTTCTGTCGGGTGGTGGGCATAATCTTCGATAATGGAGATATCGTTTACCTTTTTTTTGAGTTCGAACCGGCGTCCGATCCCGGTGTATTTTTCCAGCGCTTCGAGAATCGCGGCTGCCGGAATATCCAGATAGAGCCCCACGGCTAAAGCTGCCATGGCATTGAGAATATTGTGAATCCCGGGAACATTCAGACGCAATTTTCCGATTTTTTTTCCTTTCCAGTACAGAGTAGACGTGCTGGTGTATTCATGGAACTGAAGATCTCTGGAGAACACATCAGCTTGGGTGGAAAAACCATACGTGATGATATTCCTATCCAGCTGAGGAATCAGGCTCTCGAGGTTGGGATCGTCGAGGCAGAGGATAACTGGACAATAAAAGGGGACTTTGTTGGCAAAATTGACGAATGTTTTTTTTATCTCCTCGACTGTCTCATACTGATCCAGATGTTCCTCGCCCAAATTGGTGAGCACAGCGATATAAGGCGAGAGATACAGGAATGACCTGTCGCTTTCATCTGCCTCGGCCACGATGTATTCACCCTTGCCCAGCTTGGCGTTGGCTCCGACGGTGTTTAGCCTGCCGCCAACGATGATCGTTGGGTCGAACCCCGCATCTTCCAGGACCTGGGCGATCATGGACGTTGTCGAGGTTTTTCCGTGGGACCCTGCCACGGCCACGCCATTTTTTAGCCTCATCAACTCTGCCAGCATCTCGGCCCGGGGAATAACCGGGATTTTAAGGCGTCTGGCCTCTTCCACCTCGACATTGTCCTCTTTGATGGCCGAAGATATCACGACAACATCGGCTCCGTGGACCTTGTCCGCCGTATGCCCGTAGGAGATCGTTGCCCCGAGACTTTTGAGTCTTTTGGTGGCTTCGTTTTTGCCCAAGTCTGTTCCAGAGACCGTGTACCCCAAGTTCAGGAGCACTTCTGCAATGCCGTTCATCCCGGTTCCGCCGATTCCGATCATGTGGATGTTTCTTAACTTGCTTGTCGGCTTGACCACTATCTTGCCTCCTATTCTCCCTTTTCCATGAGTTCAAAACACAGATCTGTGATCCGATCCGCCACATTTTTTACCTTGAGCGTAACGAGGTTTTTTTCCATTTCGGTGATCTTCTGTTTGTTTCTGACATACGCACGAATTTTTTCTGACAAAACATCGGGACTGAATTCCGGCTCCGTGATGACCTCGGCCCCGTTGATCTTTTCCAATTCTTTGGCATTCAGTAGCTGGTGGTTATCCGCAGCTTGAGAAAAGGGCACCAACAGAGAGGCTTTTTGCGAAGCGATAAGCTCTGCGATGGTGGATGCGCCGGCACGGCTGATGATCAAATCCGAATTCTGAAAGTAGTCGGCCATTTCTTTGAAATAAGGTGCCACGGTCACTTCAGGGAATCCCTCCTGTCTGTAACTTTCTTCGACCCATTCCCGGTCCTTTTCGCCAGTTTGATGGAAAATTTTCAGATGTTCTTTTTCTTCCGTTAATAGAGGAAGGGTCCGGACGACTCCTTCATTGAGAAAATGAGATCCTTGGCTTCCGCCAAAAATCAGTAACGTGAGCCAGCCGTTTCTCTCCTTAGGTGCAAGGGTGTAAAATTCCTCCCTGACCGGATTCCCGATGAAAATCCCCTTTCCTTTGAAGCAGGGGAGTGATCGCTCGAAAGAAACGACAGCCTTCCGCACCCATCGTCGGAGGAGCCTGTTGGTAAGACCCGGTTGAATATTCTGTTCCATGATCAGTGTGGGGATCCGGAGCCATGATGCGAGGAGGACGATCGGTCCGGAACTGTAGCCCCCCACACCTATGACCAGATCTGGTTTTTTCCGGATCAAGATCATCAGAGATTTGAGGAAAGATAAGGGGAGGAGTAGGAGTGATTTGAAAACCTTGATTCCCCTCCCCTTGATCCCCTCAATATTTAATGGGATAAAATGGGCTTTGTAGTCTGCCATAATTCGCTTTTCCAAATTCCGCGTGCTTCCGACAAATGTCAGTGAGCAGTCCGGGTCCTTTTCTTTTAGCTTCCTTCCCACAACGAGGGCAGGATGAATGTGTCCGGCTGTTCCGCCGCCGCTGATGATGATTTTCTTCCCTTTCATGTTCATTTTTTTCTTCTCGACGATTCTTTCCTTTGGGAAATATGGAGCAGAATACCGATGCTGAACAACGTACAGATGAGAGATGATCTCCCGTAGCTGATCAAAGGTAGAGGAAATCCGGTCGGAGGCCCCAGTCCCAACACGATACTGATATTCAGCATGGCCTGGAGAAAAATGGCCAGAGTGAGGCCGGCCGCCGTCATCTGACTGAAGAGATTGGGAGCTTTCCAAGAAATGAGCAGTCCCCTCCATAGGATAACCAAGAAGAGGAGAAGGATCACCATAGTTCCCAGCAGGCCAAGCTCCTCTCCCACGATAGCGTAGATGTAGTCTGTGTGAGCACAAGGGAGGAAAAAGAGCTTTTGAGAGCTTTGTCCGATATTCACGCCAAACAGACCTCCTGACCCTACGGCGAGTTTGGATTGTATGATTTGAAAACTTAAACCTTGGGGATCATCTGTCGGAGAAAGGATAGCGCGAACCCTATCCAGTCGATAGCTGGCTTGGAATAGATAAAATGCGAACAATCCGATGGAAGCAATCCCGAGGGCCAGAAAATATCTGAGTTTCACACCGGCTAAAAAAAGCATCATGGCTGCGATGAGGAAGATGAGCAAGGCCGTGCCGTAATCCGGTTCTTTGATGATCATCAGGATAAAAAGGAGCAGGATGGCTAGAGGAAAGACCAGTGTGCGTGGTTCATCCAGCTTATCTTTTTTTCGGTCGAGATAATAAGCAAAAAACAGGATCAGGCTGATCTTTGCCAGCTCTGAGGGTTGAAAACGCAGCCCTACGAATTGAATCCACCGGCTGGTCTTTCCCACGGCGGGCATGATGAGACTGAGTGTCAGGAGGAAGAGTGTTAGCAGAAGCAGGGCGTAAATGATGTTTGCGTTTTGATAGAATGGTTTTTTCACCCATAATATTCCTCCCACAAGAATGAGACTCACTCCTGCTCCTATGATTTGATTGATGAAATAATAAAAAGGCTGGTCAAATTTATCGCTGGATATGACGCCGGAGGAGCTGAAAACCATAATCAATCCGATCAAGATTAGAGCTAAGGTGGCGAGGAAAAGAGGTTTATCAAAGCCAAAAGGTCTGAATATTTCCATTTTTACTCTTTTCCTTGTTCCATCCTTTGTATCAAGGCCTTGACTTCTCTCTTGAAAACCTTTCCCCGTTCTTCAAAGTTTTGGAACATATCGAAACTGGTGCAACCGGGTGCCAGAAGGACCACTCCCTTTGGGGCGGCGGCCGAATAGGCCAGATGTACGGCCTCTTTCATGTCAGAAGCCTGTGTCATCGGAACAGTGCCATTCAACGATTTTTGTATCTTGTCTGAGGCCTCCCCGATCAGCACGATCGTCTTTACTTTTTTTTGAACAGGCTTCCTCAATTGAACGAAATCTCCGCCCTTATCCCTGCCGCCGAGAATAATGGCGATCGGACCAGAGAAGCTCTGTATGGATTTGAGGGAAGCATCGACGTTGGTCGCTTTGGAATCGTTGTAGAATACCACTTGATCGAGTTCGCCTGCTTTTTCCAACCGGTGTTCCAGTCCCTTGAAGCTGATGATGGTTTTTTTTATCGAGGAAGCGGGGATTCCCAAAACATGGCCAACCAAGGCGGATGCCATGATGTTATCGCGGTTGTGAATTCCGAAAAGAGATGTTTCGGTTGTCTGCATCAGTTTTTTCTGGATTTCATTTGCCAGGATTATCCAATTTTCCTGGATCCAACATCCCTGGGAAACCTTTCCTTTTTGACTGAAAGCATAGACTTTGAACTTTCCCAGTTGCCGCAAAGCCCACACCCGTGGATAATCTCGGTTCAGGATGGCCGTATCCTCCTCATTTTGCGTGCGAAGAAGATTCTTTTTGGACTGATAGTAATCATCGAAGTCTGTGTGCCAGTCGAGATGATCTGCAGAAATGTTTAAAAACAGAGAAATGGCGGCTCGAAATTTGTAGATGTACCTCAATTGAAAGCTGGAGAGTTCTGTCACGAATAGGTCATCGGGCTGGCTTTTTTCTACGAATTGGATCAGAGGTGTTCCGATGTTTCCCGCCAAGTGGCTTTGGAGTCCTCCTTCCTGCAGTATTTTGTGAGTGAGGGTGGCGGTCGTGGATTTTCCGTTCGTTCCTGTTATTCCCACGATTTTGCCCTTTATAAATCTGTAAGCAAGTTCGATTTCCGAAAGGATCTCCCGCCCTCTTTTCCTAGCCTCGTCCAGTTCCGGAATATAAGGAACCCCGGGACTGGGGATTATCACATCAGCATCCAGGAAAGATTGGAGTTTGTGACCCCTTGCTTCCACCTCGACGCCCTTTTCTTGCCAGAAGCTTATCCTGCTGCCGAGGTTTTCCGGGCGAGATTTTTCGCTTATCTTGACTTTAGCACCCTGCCGGATGAGAAAGTCACACACGGCTTCTCCCGTGCGGCCCAGGCCGACAACCAGTGCTTTGATTCCTTGTAATTCCATTTTATCTCAGTTTTAATGTTGCCAAACTAAATAGGGCGAAAATGATGCCAAAGATCCAAAAGCGGACCACGATTTTTTCTTCCGACCAGCCCAAAAGCTCGAAATGATGATGGAGAGGAGCCATCTTGAGAATCCTTTTTCCTCCGGTGACACGAAAGTAGGAAACCTGGAGGAGAACGGAGAGGGCTTCCAGGATGAACACACCAGCCACCATGAAAAGAAGGAACTCCTGTTTGATCAGAATGGCGATGGCACCGATGCTGGCTCCTAAAGACAAAGCGCCTACATCTCCCATAAAAACTTGAGCGGGATGGCAGTTGAACCATAAAAAACCCAGACAAGCACCTGTCATGGCTCCTGCGAATATGGTGAGTTCTGGTGCATTTGAGACGTAGGGAATATTGAGATATCCCGAAAAGTCCGCGCGCCCTGCCAAGTAGGTTAAGGCCGTGAAGGCACCGGCGCTTATCAAAGTCAAACCGATCGCCAGTCCGTCCAGCCCGTCGGCAAGATTGACGGAATTGGAGGAACTGACCAGGATCAACATGATCCATGGGAGGTAGGCCCATCCCAGATAAGGAACCCATTTTTTAAAGAATGGAAGGCTCAAATGGAGATCAAACTTGCCCTGGAAGCCGAGATAGACAAGGACGAATCCGAGTATGCCGGCCAACAGGATCTGGAAGATGAATTTGTGCCGGATGATCAGTCCCCGTGATTTGTGTTTTTTGATCTTCAGGTAGTCGTCCCAGAAGCCGAGAATCCCGAATAGAAGCATTGTACTCATAGCGATCAGAACGTGGGTGTTGCTCAGATCTGCCCAGAGGAGAGTGGGAATCAGCGTGGACGCGATGATCAGGATACCTCCCATCGAGGGCGTTCCCCTTTTATTTTGGTGGCTTTCAGGACCATACGGGCTGATCTCTTCCTCCAGTTGGTATTTCTTCAACATCCTGATCACCCAAGGCCCTAGGAGAAAAGATATCAGCATGGCCGTTATTCCCGCTAGAGCTATTCTCACCGTATAGTATCCGAAGGGATTGAATAGGATGGAATATTCCTTGAGCGGAGCCAAAAGCCAGTACAACATATCAGTTACCTCTTTTTTTCAGCAATTCCACGATTTTATCTGTTTTTATTCCTCTAGATCCTTTAACCAACACCAAGTCTCCCGGTTCGAGGAGAGGTATCACATAATGTGCTGCCTCATCGGAATTTTCAAACGAGATTATTTGGGTGTCATTCATGCCTGCCTGCAGCGCTCCCTCGGCCATATGACGGCTGAGGGAGCCAACCGTGACGAGCAGATCCCAAGAATGTTGCTGCACGTGTTTTCCCGCCTCATGGTGATAGGATGTTTGTGCCTTTCCCAGTTCCAACATATCGCCTAAAACAGCAACTCTTCTTTTGGCCTCCAGCTCAGATAAATCCTTGAGAATAGCTTCCAGTGCAGCGGGATTCGAATTGTAGGAATCGTCGATCAAGATGATGTCGTTCGGAAGGTGGAAGATCTCTCCACGCATCGGAAAAGGTTTCAAGGTTTGTGTTTGTGCCAGTATGTTTTCAAAAGGTGTGGAAAGTGCATAGGCGATAGCTGAGGCGGCAAGAAAATTGGACAGAAAGCTTTTATAGATGAACGGAATGGCCGTTTCCCCTCTTTTTTCCCCGTAGATGAAGTCAAAAGTGATTCCCTGGTATCCCGACCTCTGGATGTTTTCGGCTCGGATGTCACAACCTTCAGAAAGGCCAAAAAAGAGTTTTGTTCCCCTCCAGTCTTTGGCGATTTTCCGAACGGCGGGGTCGTCGCCGTTGAGCACGGCTGTTCCATTGGTTTTTAAACCATCGAGAATTTCTTTTTTTGCTTGAGCGATTTCCTCGATGTCTTTGAAAAATTCAAGGTGGACAGGATGAATGTTGGTGATCACGGCAATGTCTGGAGGCGCGATCTGAGTGAGGCAGGATATCTCTCCTGCCGAACTCATGCCCATCTCCAACACGGTGACTTCGTCTTTCTTTTGGATTTTCAGGATAGAGAGGGGAAGACCGATGTGATTGTTGTAGTTTCCTTCTGATTTGAGCACCTCGAAACTTCGGGCCAGTAGGGCCGCAGCAAACTCTTTTGTAGTGGTTTTTCCGATGCTTCCTGTGATTCCCACGACCTTTACACTCTGGGTATCCAGGACTTTTTCAGCGAGGTTTTGCAGAGCAAAAAGAGTATCAGGCACTTGAATCAAGCCGATGTCGGGATTGGGCGGAGTGATAGGCCGTGAAATAACGGCGCCAGCCGCTCCCTTTTGCACAGCATCCGCAATGTAGGCATGGCCGTCCCTTTGGGCCACGAGCGCAAAAAAGAGCTCGCCCGGCTGGCTTATCCGTGAATCGATGTTGAATGTCCGGAACGAGATAGAAGGCAACCCTTGGAGGATATCTCCACCCGTTTTTTCTGCGATCTCGTTCAAATTGAGCTCAACCAATTTGGGCTTTTCTCCTTTTTTTTCAGCAATTCCAGGATGACTTCAGCATCGCTGAAATGGATAATCCGGTCTTTGATGATTTGGTAGTCTTCGTGTCCCTTCCCGGCTACCAGGATGTAATCACCCCGTTGACCGATGGCCAAAGCGCGGGCGATGGCTTCTTTCCTGTCAGGTATGACTTCGTACTGCTTGCTTCCTGATTTTTTCATGCCCCGTTCGATCTCTGCGATGATGGCCAGAGGCTCTTCCGAACGGGGATTGTCTGAGGTGATGATAGAATAATCAGCCAATCTCCCTGCCGCCTCTCCCATCCTCGATCTCTTGGATTTATCTCGATCTCCTCCGGCTCCCAACACCACGATGATTTTTTTCTGTGCCAGTTCTTTGGCGGTTTCCAATAGCTGACGTAGAGCATCATCGTTATGTGCATAGTCCACGAAGATGTGCATACCGAAGGAATTATGGATCTTCTCGAACCTTCCGGGAACCCCTTGGAGGGAGGCGATCCCTTCGGCGATTGTGGTTTCAGGCACTTTGAGGATGAGAGCTGCTGCAACCGCTGCAAGAATATTGTACAGGTTCGGCCGGCCAAGCAGGGGAGAAGATATTCTCATTTTTCCGGCTGGATATTTAACCACCAAATCTATTCCTTTTTCCGAGAGGGAAAACTCTTCGGCTCGAACCAGGGCACTTGTTTCCATTCCGAACGTGATGGCGCCCAAATGGAGTTCGTCGATCAATTTTTTTCCCCAGGCGTTATCGGTGTTGATCACAGCCATGGTCTTTTTTTGAGTGGGGAGAAAGAAGAGCTTTTTTTTCGCCTCAAAGTATCTCTCCATGGTTTGATGATAGTCGAGGTGTTCACCGCTCAGGTTGGTAAATACAGCGATATCGAAGTCGATTCCAGTAATCCTATCCAATTCGAGAGAATGGGAAGAGACCTCCATCACACAATGGGTGGCCTCTTGCTCGACCATGTTTTGCATCAGATGCTGCAGGTCAGGGGCCTCAGGCGTCGTTCTTTTTGCTGTTATGCTGAGTCCCGGCCCTCTGTAGGAAATCGTTCCGATAACTCCGGGTAAAAAATCGGCGGCTTTGAGTATGGCTTCAATCAGGTAAGTGATCGTCGTTTTACCTTTGGTCCCGGTGATCCCGACAACTTTGAGTCGACGGGAAGGGTGGTGGAAAAAATTGGCAGAACAGAGTGCCAGAGACCTGCGCGCTTCCTGAACCTGAATCCAGTTGATGTCGAATTCAGAGGGCATCGGTCTTTCTGAAAGAATGGTTGTAGCGCCGTTAGCTATGGCTTCGGGAATGAAATGGAAGCCATCCTTGTTTTCTCCCCTCAAGGCGGCAAACAGGTAACCAGAGTTGACCGAACGAGAGGAATAGGCGATGCCCTTGACTTCTTCCTCCAGTTTTCCGTGGAGTTGCACCGTGGGTATACCTTGGAGCAAATCTTTGATCTTCATTCGCTACTCTGCCTCCCCGCTTTGGACGCAATCAGGGTGTCGGGAGATTTCTTTGCAGGTGGAACGCAAAGATAGCGCAAGATTTTTTTTGCGATTTTCCTAAAAACAGGGGCAGCCACCTGACTTCCGTAATAATGTCCCTTTGGATCGTCGATGACCACGATCATCGAAAAAAGAGGCCTCTCGTTTTCGACCACACCGGCAAACGAGGCGATGTGGGCCGTCGTCAAATACTGTTTCGCATCCCGATCGTATTTTTGCGCGGTCCCTGTCTTTCCGTATATGGCGTAACCCGGGATTCGTGCTGTTACTCCGGTTCCTGAGGCAACCACACCTAGCAGGATGTTTTTCACGTTGGCAGCAGTCTCCTCTGAAATCGCTTTTTTGAAAGGCATGGGAGAAAGAGCTTCCATCTCTGTATAATGGATTTTTTTGACTGTCCTTGGAGGAACGATGACACCTTGGTTGGCGATGACATTGAGAGCTTGGAGCATTTGGATAGGAGTTACAGAGATTTCATACCCGATTGAGTGGGAGGCCACAGAGATTTTTGTCCATCTCTCCAGGGGATTGAGTAAGCCTCTTTCTTCCGCCGGAAGATCGATGCCTGTTCTTTGTCCGAATCCAAACTGTTTAATAGCCCTGCAGAGATTTTCTTCCCCAACACGTTGGCCGATGAAGATGGCTCCGACGTTCGAGGAGTGGATGAAAATTTCTGGAAAGGAAAGAATGCCGAATCGTTCATGATCCCAGAATGTGTTACCGGCATACACGACATATCCCTGTGTGCAATCAAAGGTTTCCTCAAAACCGACACTTTTATTCTCCAATGCAGCTGACAAAGTGATAATCTTGAATGTCGATCCTGGATCATAGGTGTGGTGAACGGCTTTGTTCCTATCGAGTCTTGTGGGAGGATTGGGCAGGTGGTTGAGGTCATAGGTGGGATAGTTCGTCAAGGCCAGAATATCTCCGGTTGAAGGTTCAGAGATGATGATGGTTCCCCATTCCGCCTGGCTCTGCAAAACGGCATTTTTGAGCTCTTTTTCGGCAATATATTGGATGGTCTCATCCAGAGTCAGGACCAGATCTTTTCCGTCCACCGGAGGCTTCAAGGTTTCAAAGCTGTATCTTCTTCTTTTGGCATCCCTTAGGATGAGCCCCTCTCCCTCGATCCCCTGGAGTGTCGTGTTATATTTGTATTCGATCCCGCTGACACCTATTTCGTCGATATCCACTCTGCCAAGAACGTGCGCGGCGCGCTTTCCCTGCGGATAAAACCTTTTATTCTCCTCCATCAGGTATACTCCGTTGATGTTCATGTTTAAGACCTGAGTGGCTTTTTGCTCTTCGATTTTCCGAGCGAGCCAAATAAACTTTGCATCTTTGTTGATCTGTGCCCTGATGGTGCTGAGTTTGCTGGAGGACAGCCGCAAAGTCTGTCCTATCTTTTTTGCTCTGGACCACTGCTCTGAATGTGATTCATTCTCCAAGGGATGGAAAAAAACAGAGTACCGGGGAACGCTCCGTGCCAGGATTGTCATGTTCCGGTCAAAGATGGATCCCCGTTTGGGTTCGATCTTTTGAATGTTTTGGTTTTGTTGGATGGCTTCTGCTTTCAGTTTCACATGGTCGATCACTTGAAGCTGGACGAGACGGAGCACGAGTACACCAAGCCATAGGATGAAGAAGAAGGCGAGAAAGTATGTCCGCTTCTTGGTTTTCTTTTGGTGATAGCTTTTCATCTTGTTATTTCTTAGCGCTCTTTTTTGATATCCTCATACACGATCTGTTCTTCTTCAGGTTCGGAAAGTTTCAGTTTATCCCTGGCGATATTCTCCACTCGGTCCAGAGTGAGGAGGCTCGATTTGACTGTTTCCAGTTTTTCCACCTCTTTCTCAAGTTGGATGACTCTGTATTCCAGCTCTGCCGAATCATAGCCGAGACTTACAGATTCTGTCTGGTGCCATACGTAAAGGCTGAGCATGAGAAGGGCAAACAGAGTGCAGGCGATACCGATGAAAATTTCTTTTTTGCTGAATTTTTTTCTGACCATCAAAGCCTCTCTCCTGCTCTCAATTTGGCCGAACGGGCGCGCGAGTTTGCTGCGACTTCCTTTTCGGTTGGCGTGATGGGTTTTTTCGTTAGAATTTTCAGGAGAGAATTGCCGTTGTCCGATCTAGCTAGATGAATAAAGGTCTGCTTGACGATTCTGTCTTCCAGTGAGTGAAAGGAGATGGCGATAATCCGGGCTCCGGTGGATATTTTTTTGACGATGTTTTCTAAAAAATCCGCCAGGCCGTGAAGTTCTTGATTGACCTCGATACGGATTGCCTGAAAAACTTTGGCTGCAGGGTGGATCTTTCCTCTTTGGGGTCGCCACCGACAGACTTCCTCGACGATCCTGCGGAGTTCTGTCGTTTTTTCCAATTTTTTGATTTTTCTCCGAGATACGATTTCTCTGGCCAGTACTCTCGCCTGACGAAGTTCGCCGTAATCTCTAAAGATTTCTGCGAGCTTTCTCTCCGAATATTTATGAAGAATCCTAGAGGCCGTGATTTTGTTGCGCATATCCATCCGCATATCCAGAGGCCCTTCCAGGCTGAAGCTGAATCCCCTTTCTGGTGTGTCGAGCTGGAAAGAAGAAAATCCCAGGTCTATGAGAATTCCTTTGACATCGGAAAAATCTGTATGGAGGTCCGGCAGATGCCGAAAGTCCGAATGAAAGAGCTTGACCCTGTCAGCAAAGGGTTGGAGTCGGTCTCTGGTCTGTAGCAGGGCCTGTTCATCGATGTCGAATCCTATAACCTTGTTTTCCTGATTTCTTTTCAGGATTTCGAGCGCATGTCCCCCCAGGCCAATAGTGCAATCTACATACACTCCTTTTCTTTCGATATCCAGATATTCCATTACTTCTTCCAAAAGGACAGGAATGTGGGAGCTTCCGATCATGCCTTCTTGTTTTGGGACATAAGCTCCGCGATGTTTTCGAAGTCCTCGTCGGTGAGGGGCTTTTCTCCGAGCGTTTCTTCGAGTAAAGCCTTGTTCCAGATTTCCAAATGGTTGGAAAGGCCGATGACCTCCACTTCATCCTCCAGTTGTGTCTTCTCTCTCAATAGCTGATTGATCAAGATACGGCCTTTTGAGTCTATTCGATATTTTGTGCCTTTGGAGTTGACCCGGATCAGCAGCCTTCTTATGGCGGGTTTGAAATGATAAGCGCCTTCTCCTGCAATTCCTGTCAAACTGTTCCAGACGGGAAGGGGATAGATTTGAACGGCTTCATCTGTGAGCGAAGTGATAAAAAGCTCTTTGCCGTATTCTTCTTCGATGGATGCACGAAATCTTTCTGGTATTTTAATTCGACCACTTTTGTCGAATCGTGCGGCGTAGCTTCCGATCAGCGTGTTTCCCATTTTATCCCGTTTTGTCCCATTTCTAATAAAATATATTTATTATATAACTATATGTCAAGGAAAAAGTTGAAAAAAATCCCGCATAAATTTATTATTTTCTATAATTTTCCATATATTGGGGGAAGTGGGATGGATGCACTAAATACGGTAGTACTGTCGGTAAAGAAAAGTTGAAGTAATAAATCAGGAATGCAGAGCTACTCTTCTTGATGTGATTTGAGTAGCTTCTCTGCTACGCCATGATCTTTCTCGGAAACAAGGATTTTGATCTCTCCCAAGCCGTTCATGGTAAACGGGTGAACAGATTGGACCACAAGGCCTTTGAGCAGGCAAGGTATACCATGACTTTGTAGGAAGCTTTTTATGACCTCTGCTTCGGCAGATCCCCATGCTTTGTATACTTCCTTGAATTCTAATTCTAGCTCTTTTGGGCGTTTATTGTTTTTTTTGTCCATCATGTGCTTGTACTCTTCTGCCTCTTCAGATTTTCCCCTTTTTGTCTTTTTTTGTGAAATAATCTGTCAGGATTTTTTCATGGTCAAAAGTCAGTGGAAAATTAAGCTCGTCCTTGCTGAACACGTTGATCTCCTGGGCGTCATCATGGGCAACCGGATTTCCTTTTGCCTGAGCGATAAAAACAGTCGAGATAGTGTGGTTGCAAGGATCCCGTTTTGGATCCGAGTACGTGTGCAGCTGGCATTGGAGTTGAATGTCCAAGGAGGTTTCTTCTTTGGCCTCCCGAACAGCCGCCTGCTCCAGAGATTCTCCGTAGTCGACAAATCCTCCAGGCAACGCCCATCCATACGGTGGATTTTTCCGTTTGATGAGGACGATTCCTTGCCTGCCGTCTTCCTTATCTATCTCGATGATGATATCCACAGTGGGCGCAGGATTTTTGTATTTTTTCAAAGCTAAATAAGTTTGAATTTTTTTTCTAGCTTCTCCAGTTTTTCGACAATGCCTCCGTATTCCAGCTCACTGTAGGGAAGCATGGCGGCGCCAGAGAATCCCTGCCGGCGGATAGCGGTTGCCTTTTCTGAGATTTGCATGCGTACGTGATCCCAGAAAGGATGATCGAAAACGTCTGCAGGTTCGGTGAGCTTTCCGTCTTTGATACAAAAAGCGGCTCCGGTCACAACCGGGGGACCATCGAAGTAGGAAATCGGGGAGTTCAGCTTGCAGGGCATCAGCGGGCCGATGTGGCTGCCTCTCATGAAACCTGCGACGAAATGACCGATCTCAAAAGGAGCCAGTACCTCTCCTGTCGCGGGAAATTCACCCTGGACCCTAACCAAAGCGATAGGATCGTCCTTGCCTGTGTATTTTCCTGCAATGTTGTGGAGTCGGGTTGTCGATATGGATAAGGCTTGGATTCCTGATGCGCGCGAATAGATGCTCTCGATAACATATTTCTCATTGTCCCTGAGCAGTGCGGCGATGTCATAGATGTCTTCAGGAGAATTAAGATCGACAATTTTATCCTGTCCGGTGTATTCGACATCTATGATCCGAAATATGAATCCGTCCGCCATCTTAGGGCTGAGGATGAGACCAGAGCAGTACATAGGATCGGCAAAACCAAGATAGAAGGGAAGATTATAGGCGCCTGGATCAGTCTTATCCGCGGCGAAAAAGATGAATGGTTCGTTCGGCCTTTCTTCGAATTCCATCTCTGCCACTGCTGGCCCCATTCCCTTGATGTTTCCACTGAAGGAATCCTTCAACAGGTCTTGCCCTGCTCCGTATAGCCCCTGCTTTTTAGCCACTTCCGTCCCTGCAAGGAAAACATCCCATGCCATCTTGTGAATTTTTTCGTCCGAAACTCCTCTTTCATGAGTGCACAGAATGGCAATATCATCACCCGTATGGCTGATGTAAGAATCGATGATCAAATCTTTGCCGAGCTCTTGGACTTTGTTTTTAACCTCATCCAATAGTGCCTGGCTAGGAATGATATGACCGCCGATACTTCCGATATCTGCCTTTAATGCGCTTATAGTGATTTTCATTAAAACCTCCCTATTATTAATGCATCACACATTCTAATTGTTTTATTTGTTCGATGTCAACTTAAGGAAAAAAGGGGATATTTAATAAAATGGTTCTCTTCCATATTGTGTGGGCATTACTTTCAAGGTGTTTCTTTGCCATCAGGCATGTCTGGAGCGCCCTTCTCGGCCCTGCGGAACTGCGCCCATTTATCCTTTTTCTCATCCTCTAAGCCTAGCTTTTCTCAGCACTTCTCATTGGACAGTCCAGTGCTCAAACAGTCCTCGGGCCCGACTAAGTCGGATTCCCTCGAAGAACGATTCGTGAAGGCGAGATCCTCAATGGCGCTACGGACATACCTGATGTCTTTTCCCATTAGAACTTACCCACACAAAATGGAAGAGAACCAATAAAATAGAACCGTCACTGTTTTAAGATGATTGTCCCTATTATAGGACAGAATATCAGAGGAAATCCTGCATTTTTCCCTAGATTTTGTTGGCACAAAGATTGCAATTGTGTATAATCGAGAATAAGGAAAGGAGAAACATTATGAAAAAGTCAGTAATTATCCTTTCTCTGGTACTGATTATAGCCCTATTTCTTTCGAGTTGCGCTACGATTGAGACACGCTATTCGGGAAAACGCATCCCAGTCGATCCCGCCGAATACGAATACCAAAACCGGGATTATGGTCAACGCGGCTATTATTCCAATGATTATTATTACGATCCTTACTACTCATCCTATTTTGGTCCGTCCATAGGGTTTGGATTCAGCTTTTGGAATCCTTTCTGGTATTATGGTCTCCTTGGATCCTACTACAGTGGATACTCTCCCTATTACTGGGGATATTCTCCCTATTATGGGAGTAGAGGTTACTACCCTGCATATAGGCGCAGCGGGTACTCTCCCTACCGTTCTACGTACAGATCCTATATACGAAAAGACCAGTTGAGCAAGGGGCGATCCTACCGGAGTCCCACTGTCAGGACGAAAAGTTCCGTGATGAGGTCTGGTTCTGCGTCAGGAATCAAATCCCGGTCCTTGACTTCGACAAGAACCACTACGACTCAAACCAGAACCACTCCCACGAGAACAAGAACCTCTTCCAGAACCGGCATTAAGAAAAAGAAATAACCGCTCCCTAATTCAGCTGGGGATGTCAGCATCTAGATACGGGATATGAGCTAACAAGGAGGGGGATGATGAAAAAAGGAATAACGCTTTTAGTCCTTAGTCTGTTGGTTTTTGTCGGAGCAAACGGTGATATCAACTACAAATACATCAATTCTTGGGACACAGACACTTATTTTGGACATGTGATATACCCTGAAGCCAAACATGACGGGAAAGATGCGGTCGTTCTGAGAGAAGGTCTTCGAACTCCGGAAGTGGCCGATTTGAACCTCCCACTTGCTCCGGGAGATACGATCAGAACGAGCGAGCGAAGGTGTGAGATTCAGTTCGACACAGGCACAGTCATCCGGCTTGACCGGAATACCGAGCTCAAAATCGAGACCATCCTGGCCCAAAGCCTCAGTTCAAAAAACGCATTGACCAACCTACTCCTACTCAAAGGACAGATCTATGTCATGTACAAAAGATACGTCCGGAAAGAAATATTTCAGATTATTACACCCAATACGGCTGTGAAGTTGAATCACAATTCCGTGGCCTTGATCGAGTCTGTGGCTGATGGAAGCACGGATATACTTATGAGCGAAGGTAAGGGGTATGCTCTCTATGGGCTTAACGAGAACTCCATCAAGAGAGAAACCATAAAAAAATCACAGAAAATCATGGTTACTCCAGATCACCGGGTCGTCGCAGGTCAGTATGAAGAGATTGAAGATTTTGAGGCATGGAATGAGAAATTGAACAGGGAATTCCTCGAATTTCATGAGGGAAAGGCTGTTATCCCTATGCCAATCCAAAAATTATCCAGAGGTGTCTATTATTTTGCACAGAAATTCTCCAATCTCTATGGTGAGTGGCTTTGGGACAGATACTGCGGATATGTCTGGCGGCCTTATTTGAATGACCATTCTTACCCATGGGGAGGGTGGATGCCCTATTACCAAGGCCGGTGGACAAGTGTGCAGGAACAACTTTTTTGGGTTCCTAGCGAGCCCTGGGGATGGGTGCCCTATCATCTGGGGATCTGGATGTGGAACAAGAAAAAGGGCTGGTTGTGGATTCCTGGTTCTGTGTTCGCGCCCGCTTGGGTAGACTGGGCATTTTTCTCTGGCCGCTTTTGTTGGCGCCCCTGGTCGATCCTGGATTGGTATGGTTATGCCACATACAACGATGGTTATCTTCCCTATTATGCGTATTTGATTCATCCTGACGATGAACAAGGTTTTCCATTAGTGCCTCCAGAATCAGGGACAAAAATGGTGCGGCAGGTTCTCACCAAAGAACAATTGAAGAAAAAAACGTCCCCCTTCCCGATACCCAAGGAGTTAAAAGAGACCTACAAGCGGGTCGTAGTTGCCTTGAAGAACGGTGAAGATGGGATCCTTGCTCAGTTGAAAGAAACACCGAATCACATGTTGGTCGTGAGTAAGGAAGATTTGAATGCTCCGAGGATTCATGAAAAGATCGTCAATCTCACCAGCCTGTCCAAGGATAAGAATGTGGATTTTCTATTCCAGAAACCACAGCAAGACCCACGCCTTCAAGCCAAGCAGACCTACAACCGGAACGAAAAAATCGCCACTCTCCGCGAGAAAGTCTCTGATTTAATGAGAGACTTAGAAGGCCTGAAGGGTTTGGAAACCCAAGAGTTCCAGCTTTCCAAGGTGATTGTCGATAACAAAGCGGGGGATATCCAGCATATGAACAGGAAGGAAAGGGCTATACAATCTTCCGAGGTCCAGGTGGAGACATCCTTACGAAAACAGACAAGTCCTCCCGATGTGATATCCCATGAGAAAGTAGCTAGACGACCCAGAGGTCTTGATTCTAAGACACTCAGGTCCGATCGTTCTTATGCTCGATTCCGTGATTGGAATCCCGATGTCAAGGTTGCACAAATAGCTGGGATTTCTATCCGGTATTCCAGCCGGTCCAACGAAGTAAGGTGTCCGGAACTCAACCTGTCTTCAAGGCATGTGTCTGGCTCTAGGGGGTATACAGGGCCTCGTGTCCATCTCACATCGCGCGGATCTGTAAGGAGTTCTGTTGGCGGAGGTGTTGTCTACTCGGGAAGCTCTTCTTCTGGGTCCTCTTCAAAAGGCAGTTCTTCAAGCTCAACAGCTTCCAATTCGGGATCCAAAAATGGTGGCTCTGGCGGCAAAGGCGGAGTTGTAAAAAAGTAGCAAAAAAGTAACCATCTTTATTTCCGTGATACCAAAAGGCTTTATATCGGCTTTTAGGAATGGTTTTGCTCCAGTGAAGATTTTTAACGCTATTCCCTCACCGCTCTTCTCGGCGGCTCAGAACTGCGCACGTTAACACCCAATCTCTACCACTCCAGCCTCTGTTCCCATGATTGCCCGGATCTCTCATCCTTTAGCAAAGTCGTGCTCAATACAACCTCACCGACAATATGGGGATGACCCCATATTGTTACCCTCGAAGAACGGTTCGTGAAGGCTAATCTTCAATGGTCGCTTCAACCATCCCCAAAAGCCCCATTTATCACGGAAATAGAGACGCTTCCCTTTAAAAGGAGGAAAAAATAATAAGCGGGGCATCGAAATACAGGCTGTAGCTTTGTGCAAAAAGCTTGAAATCCTCGAGGAATTCCGATCGGAGCGGCTTGACAGGTTTGAATCTGTGAGCCAGGGGATTGATGTATTTACCCCCATATTTGATCCTGTAATCCAAATGGGGGCCGCTCACTTCTCCTGATACTCCGACTTCCCCGATTCTCTGTCCTCCGGTCACTCTATCCCCTTTTTTCACATCATATCTTCGGAGATGAAGATACATGGTTTCGTAGTTATTCTTGTGTCGAATCCGGACCATCCGCCCCGAAGCACCGCTCCAGCCTGTAAAAAGGACTGTCCCATCTGCTGTGGAATGGACTGGGGTTCCAACTTTTGCTGCATAATCGACGCCATAGTGGGGCCTGTAGACTTTCCTTACAGGGTGGAGGCGGCTGTAAGAAAAGCGCGATGTGATACGGGGTGTGTATTTAAACGGGGATTTCAAAAATTCTCTCCGGAGAGACTCTCCTTCCTCGTTAAAATAGTCTGTTTCCTTCGTATCAGGATAAGCGTAACGGTAGGCCTGGAAGGTGTTGCCGCGATTCGTGAATGTAGCTGCTAGCACGGAACCATATCCCTCGAATTCACCTTTCAGGTACTTTTTTTCGAAAAGGATTTTGAACGAATCGCCTTTCCTCAGGTCGATGTGAAAATCCACATCCCAGGCAAAAATTTCCGAAAGTTCGTAAGCGAGAGCCCCCTTTTCTCCTTCCTTTGATATGGCATTGGGCAGGTTGTTCTCGATGGTTCCCCAGATCATGTGAATTTCGGTTTCATACGGAAGTTTTTTTTCTGTCGCCTCGTACATCCCCGCTATCTTTTGGATATGGAGGTAGTTATCGCTGTTGATATCATACTCGATGGTCGTGATCGTTTCCTGCTGGTTTGTGTACAATCTTATTTCCCGGCCTTCCTTAATCTTTGCTAAATTATAAACAGGTTTAACCTCAGTCCTCAGCTTATGAATTTCGGCCGGAGAAAAACCGTGCCTGGATAAAATATCAGAGAGAGTTTCTCCTTTTTTTATGGTTTCTTTGGTCTCATTCCAGGGGGGCAGTGATTCCTCGACATCATTCTTTGGAGGCGGCTCTTCGATCCTTTCCTCCGCCTGTGCTTTGTTTTTGGGAAGGAAGCACAGAGTTAAAAAGATAACGAAGGCGATGATGATGAAGATGAGAAGGGGGAGGTGTCCTGTTTTCTTTTTGCCGCTTCTGTGTATTCTGATGTTTACTTTCATATACCCGGGCTGCTCTTCTGTCTCTTAATCAAAACAATAATTCATTTGGGACTTTTAGTCAATATCTCGGGATCAAACTGTCACCACTTGAATCCCTTAACATTTTGGTGGAAGACAGGGTATATTAATGTGGATGAAAGATGAAGACAAGCTCGTGGAAGAAGTACTTCAAGGCAAACACTCTTCTTTTGAGCTTTTGCTTCAGCCTTATCGGCAGGGATTCTTAAAGTTGGCTTATCGGATCACAGGAGACAGAGAGGAAGCACAGGAGATCTGCCAAGACGCACTCCTCAAGATATTTAAATACCTGAAGTCCTTCAAAAAGGACCGCTCTTTTAAAACGTGGTCCTATAAGGTTTTAATGAATACATCCTATGATTACTTGAGGGAAAAGAAAAAGTTCAAGCGGGTGATCGAGAGCCAAAGAAATGCACCTGTTTATGAGGTCTCACAAGTTGAACAAAGAGTATGGAAAAGCCAAATGAAAGAAAAGATTCAGAGTATGCTGGATATTTTATCACCTAAGGAAAAGGCTGTTTTTTTGCTCCGAGACAGCGAGGGCCTTTCGGTTAGAGATGTTTCCCTTGTCCTAGGTTGCTCCCAGATAAGCGTTCGGACCCATCTTTCGCGCGCGCGGCAAAAAATAATAGCCTACTTTGAAAAAAATCATTTGCAAAAAATAAGGGAGGGAAAATCATGAAATGTCAAAAGATAAAACGGTTGCTTCCTCTTTTGGCCGGGTCTGAACTTCCCGAATCACAAATCTCATCGGTCAGGGCTCATCTGGAAGGATGTTTGCAGTGCCAGAGGGAGTACGAGAAATACACATTTCTTGTCGGCCAAACCCGAAAGTGGCTTGCAGAAGATAAAGTCGGATGGGAAGAGCAAGAGTGGCGAGAGACGGTTCAATCTGTCGTGAATCAGGGTTCGAGGAAGAGAACATCATTGGTTCCTTGGCCTTTCCCGAGAGCATGGGCCTATACGCTCATGGCCGGAGTGATGCTCCTGCTCACCATACTTATCGTCCGGCCTTCCTTTGTTAAGCAGATCGGCTTAACGCCAAGATATGTGAATGTGGTGGGGGCGGATAAGCAAGAGGTTGTTTCCATGACCATGGTTTCGAAGGAGACAGGACTGAAAATTGTCTGGTTCTTCAACAAAAATTTTAATTTGGAGGAAAATGAATGAGAAAAGCAACGATATTTTTTGTGGTCTTATTCCTGCTGGTGGGAATACTCCCCATGTTGGATGCATCACAGGATACTGTGGAACCCAAAGCTAGGAAAGAAATTGTCAAGGTCAATTACATTGATGCGCGTTCGGCCTACAGTATTCTAATGCCCTACATGAGCCGAAACGGCAAGCTTCAATTGGTGCGTGAGAGTAACATGCTGATTATCGAGGATATTCCGGAAATAGTCGAAAAAATTCTTTCGATATTGAAAGAGATTGATGTAAAGCCGCTCGATTTGCAGTTTACTGTGGACTTGATTTTGGGATCCATGTCTGCAAGCGAACCGGATAAGCGTACTGTTACAGGGGTTTACTCAGACCAAAAAATCAAATCGGATCCTCTGATAAAGGAATTGAGCAAGTTGTTGATGTACGAATCATTCAAAAGACTGGATTCTACCCTGATCAATGTCCAGGACAACAGCCGTTCCACACAGAGGTTAGGGGGAGATGGAATGAGTTTCAGGCTTAATCTTCAACCCCGGTACATCAAAGAGGAAAAGGGCGATTCCATCCGTGTGGATCTGGAGTTTACGAGTACCAGGTTCAAGCAAGACGGAAGTCCCATCTCACTGATATTGATCGAAACGGTGATTTCTCTCAGGAGTGGCGATCGAAGTGTGGTTGGTGTCTCCAAGCTTAACGGCGGGGATAATGCTTTGATCCTCATTCTCTCCGGCGTCGTCAAAAAGTAGTTTTCTAGTAAAAAAAAAGGGGACGGTTCTATTTTTTCATTTGAAAAAATAGAACCGTCCCCTTTTTTTATCGGTTGGACCAGGTGTATCCGCTGAGGAATGCGAGCCGGGCAATGTCAGCCATGATGTCCGGATTGATCCTGTATATGGTGTCTCCGGTGAGGTGATAGTGGAGATGCGGTCCGTTCGAAAAAAAAGACACACAGGAAGCCCCTTTTTGGAAAAAAGGTGCGTAGTCAGAAGAACGCACGCCCACTCTCCGCACAACAGAAACTCCCTTGAGGATGTTGAGGGATGTGTCCGCATCTTGGAGAGCCTGTTTCAACTCATCGGGTTTTCCTGCGACAGCACAGCGTGCTCCATCTCCCTCGCCGACCATATCGAAGTTGAACATGCCATCCACCAAGTCAAACTGGCTGGGGAGATGGTCGGCAAAATAGGTTGAGCCCTGCAGCCCCATTTCCTCGCCGCCGAACAGCACAAAAACCACAGATCTTTTTGGCTTTTTGTTGAGCTTTGAAAAAGCTTCCGCTATTTCCATGACGACTGCACTCCCGCTTGCATTATCGTTTGCCCCAGGGAAAACCATACCCATATGTTCGCCACAATGGTCGAAATGGCCGCCGATAACCAAACATTCTTTTTTGAGAAGAGGATCGGAACCTTCGACGTATCCTGCAACATTGTAACCTGGGGAATTGGGAAAATATGTGGAGCGGACTCGAAATTTCATTCGGGATTTTAGTGGAAAGGACATCGGTTTTTTATTTGCCAGCAATTCTTTTTTTAAATCTTGGGATTTCAGTCCCTTTTCTTTCAGAATCTTGTCTGCAACACCTTCGCCGATGATGGCCGGGGTAAATCCCTGTATCCAGTCCCCGTTGGGATTGGCGAGAGGGGCAGGATAAATATAAAACAGGCCCAAGGCCCCTTTTTCCTTTGCCATATTCATACGGAACCGGTGATGGTCATGTTTCTGGAATCCGGATTCTGTCCTATCCGGTGTTCCCCGGAAGCACAAGACGAATTTTCCCTGAACATCCAAACCGGCATAGTCATCATAACCCAGCTCAGGTGCGCTAATGCCCCAACCCGCAAATACCATCTCAGCGCTGTGATCACCGCTGTCGCTGAAGAGCAGCGGAAGAAAATCCTTTTCAGGGATGAGTTTGGTTTCTTTGTCTTCCTGGAGAGAAAAAAGAACCATCTCTGCTTCGTTGATAATGGTGTGGGGTGAGGGATAGGTTTGAAGATAGCCTTCTTTTTGGTTTAAAGGCATGAGCCCCCACTGTTCGAACTTGGCTGCTGCCCATTTTGCTGCTGCTGTGTATCCATCATGTCCGGTCAGTCGGCCGGCGAATTTTGGCAGGGTCATTGTTTTGCAATAATCATAGACATCGTGAGGATTTATCGAATCCAATCCTCGTGATACATTCGGATCGGCTTTTTCTGAATAGGCACCCATTGCCATAAATGAAATGACGAGAAGACATAAAATGGTTTTAAATCGATTCATCCATTCCTCCAAATTTTTGTTTGTCCATATCTTTCAGATACGTTTTTATGGTCGTGACAGCCAGTGCTGACAGTCCCAGGACCCCGAACATGTTGGTAAATACCATTCCCCCATTGAACAGATCTCCGATGGCCCAGGCTTCTTCCACTTCCAAAGTTGCCCCGATGAAAATGACACAACAGAATATCCAGCGGAAGGGTTTTTTGATCCACATGCCAAACAGATAGCTGAACGAGATTTCCCCGTAATAAGGAACCGCGATAAGGCTGGAATAACCGAAAAGGAGAGCGCTTGCAGCAACGATATATCCGCCGAATCCTGGCATGGCGGCGTTGAAGGCAGCAGCCGTCATTTCGGTGCTTGTTCCTTGTGTCCAGACACCGGTTGTCAACACGGTCATTGCCGTCAGGGTGCAGATGATGAGAGTGTCCACGAACACATCCAATGACGCGAGCAATCCTTGCCGGACAGGTTCGCTGGTTTTTGCCGAAGCGTGGAAGACTGCCGCTGTTCCGGTTCCAGCTTCATTGGAGTAAGCTCCCCTGGAGAGTCCGTAGCGAATGGCTCGAGCCATGGTCATGCCGGCCACTCCTCCTGTAATGGCCGAGGGTTTGAAGGCCCCGACAAAAATCAAGGAGAAGGCTTGGGGAATGTTGGAGGCGAAGATGGTGATCGTGACCAAGGCCCCTAGTATGTACAGGACAACCATGATCGGGCTGAGAATTTCTGCCATCCTGGCGATGGATTTGATGCCTCCTATGATGACCATCCAGGTCAAGATGGCCAATCCCAGACCGGAAATCCATGGGGCGAGTCCCAGTTCTGTATTAAGGACTAAAGCTATGGAATTGGATTGAACGGATGAGGTGGAAAAAAGAGGCTTGCATCCCATGAAGAAGGCAAAAAAACCGGCCAACCAGGGCAGTTTCAATCCGTATTTGATGTAATACATCGGTCCCCCGGCTATCATTCCATCTGGCATGATCTTTTTAAACTTCTGGCCCAGGACGGTCTCCACCAGTTTGGTAGCCATACCCACGACTGCTCCCAGCCACATCCAGAAAACCGATCCAGGTCCACCCATAGCGATGGCCGTGCACACGCCGGCGATGTTTCCGTTTCCGATCACAGCGGCCAGAGAGGTCATCAAGGCTTGGAAAGGAGAAATGTCTCCCTTTCGTTCAGTCTTGCTTTCGCCGAAATCTTTAGAGCCCAACAGCAGACTGAGGGAGAGTCGAAAGCGCCGGACCTGAACGAACCGAAGTCGAATGGTCAGGAAAAATCCCACTCCGAGGAGCATGACGAGTGTTTGGGGCCCCCAAACGATCGAGGCCAAGAAGCGAATGACTCGCTCAAAAATATCCATTTATTTTTTGCTTTTTCTTTTTCGTTGGATCTCTTTTTTAACATTTTTATGGAGGGCAAGAAAATAGTAACCTAACAAACAGACGATGATCAACGCAAACCTGAGGGTATTGCCTTGGATAAGAGAGTAGAAGGCATAACCGAGAAGACCGATGAGCAGGAAGAGGTGGAAGAATGCAAAGATATAATCAAACATTTTTATCCTGA